>Ga0154513_117_pt1 | contig 115023 bp, 106 predicted proteins | sample RifGroE2_FD_115992 | JGI IMG/M metagenome (GOLD analysis project Ga0154513, IMG submission 115992) | Bacteroidetes bacterium GWE2_42_42
CTCCTTAGTGCGACAAATTTCATCATTTTTTGTCACAACTAACTGATTTTCAATAGCGATTTTTCAACATGGCAACAGGGGCGGACAAGTCAGGACTAATCCTGAAGGATAAAAAAGCAGTCCGGTTGTTTTAGATTTTATTGAGGACTTTTGAAAAAGTTTTCTTGCCTCCTTTGCATTTTATTAAAATAACACATAACTTTGTTTTAGATTTTTTATTTTTCGAATAAAAGCAATATGATGAAAAAACTGCTTTGCATCATTTCATTTTTCATTCTTATATACAACAATGGGAATGCACAATCAGCAACCTACCGCTATTTCCCTGATTCATCAATGTGGAGAGTTGACTATTTTGTTCATAATCCATTTCAAAATTATTATTTCTGGGATTCGTATTTCCATTATTACATAAATGGAGATACAGTCATTAGTGCAAAGCAATACAAGAAAATTTACAGATCATATTTATACATCACTCACATCAATGTTCATCCGCTATACCCCAGCCCTCAGAGTCAGCCACCTTGTTACCTTGGGGCTCTGCGCGATGATTCGGTTGCAGATAAAACCTTTTTTGTTTACGACGGAACGAACACCGATTCTTTACTGCTTGATTATAATTTGCAGCCAGGCGATACTGTAAAAGGAATAGCTGGGAAATACTTCACATGTCCGAAAACAGTAAATGCCGTTGATTCAGTTCTGATTGATGGAAATTATCACAGACGATGGATCCTTGATAGCTGTATCAATTACGGTTCATTTTATTGTCATCCATACATAATTGAAGGAATTGGCAGCAGCTCAGGCCTGATTGATGCTATATGTGACTACGCTAATGATTTCACGGACCGATATCTTGTTTGTGCAAAAAAAGGAGAAGAGATTCTGTTTGAGTCCGGTTACATTTCAGAATTCGGATGCAATTTGATTGTCGAAGGAATTGAAGAACCGACACAAGCCAATTTAATTCATTTCTCGAATCCCAATGTAGCTGAAATCAGCATCAAATCAGATTTTTATTTACAAAATGCATCCCTTGCTTTGTTTAATTCATCTGGGGGCAAGGTTCTGCAAATGAACCAACTCTTCGGTAAATCTTTCTTTGTTGCAAGAAATAATCTGCCCGCCGGAATTTATTTTCTGCAAATGAATCAAAACAACAGGGTTGTAAGTGCAGCAAAAATCATTTTCGTTGATTAATGCGCCGAACTGGCTCTGAGCGCTATTTCTCACCGACTCTTTCGGATAATTCGCGACTCTGGAAAGCCGGAAGCGTGTAATTGAGCGAATACAAAAAGACAAAAGTAAAAAACTTTGTCCAGGCTCTGTTCCTGGCATATCAAAATACTTCAAGCGATCCCTGTAATACCAGTATCTTTCAGCCTCTTGATTAAATAGTTCTTGAGATGATCCGAATTGCGAGGTCAATAGAAAAGCAAGTAAAACTTGTGCTTTAAGATTTATTTTTATTTATAAAGTTAATAATGCCATTCCCAGCACAAAACTAAAAACAACAAGAGACAACATGACAAGAATAAAATTCTCAATAATTAACCCATTCCACTGCTGCGGATTTTCTTTTGTTTTTATTATTGCCATAAGCAAGAAGACCCAAGCAGCTATTAATAGACCTAAAAATACAAATGCTAAAGCACCAGCTTCAAAATAAACACCAAGTATTAATGCAAGAAAACCCGTTGCTATCATGACAAAAGCCCATATTGCCAATGGATGCAACTTTCTTGCACCAAAAGTAGCCGGAATAGATGTAAGTAATGAAGTTTTTCTGAGTAATAAATGTTTGAATGCAGTCGATAATCCTGACTCAATATTTGAAATGCTCTTAGTAAACACTGTTTCCTTTGAGAAGTTTTCTGTCTGCAAAGAATCATTTGTCTGATCCGGTGCTGAAATTTTTTCCAGTTGTGTTTTTGCAACATCAGCACCCTGCACTGTATCTACATTGTCAATAAAAGTATCGGTAAGTTGATTGCTTTCACTTCGGGAGCTATGCTCCGATGCCGGATTACTTACGAAGAACCCCTTCACATACTGCCGCTTCTCAATCTGACACGAAAATAGCAAGCCAATGGCCAGCAATATAAATATTGATTTAATCAAAAGCTTCTTCATAAATAGTTGGTTTTATCATCCTGTTGAATTAATGCAACTTTTATTGCAACATTAGACTTTATTTAAGACATACATATCTGTTTCATAATTCAGAAATTTGTTTAAGCTTAACGATGTATTCATCACCATTTGTTTCCACTTTCTTAAGCCAAAGATCAGTTGGAGTAAGTTTTATGATGTCAAAAAATCTTGCGGAACCTGTTATAAAAGGATTCATCCCAATGGAATCAGACTGATAACTATTAATACCAAAAACGTAATAGCCAAACAGGCCTAAGTACAGTTCCTTCTTGTTATTATCAAAAGTATACATATCCTCGCCAATTATTTGAACTAAAGAATCATCTATATAGCATTTTCCACCAAAATCAAGCATTTGTTCTTTTTGGGGAGTGTTTTCATTATCATCAAAATAAAAATGCCAATCGCAACTGTCTTTCCAGTTTTGGGTAATGTCAATATCATTTTTCGACAAATAAACTACTTCGTACTCTCCTTCAATTCTATCAAGCACGCTTCTGAAACTAATACACGGCCCATCCTCGTATCTGCCACAACCAAAAGCAATGAAAAGAATGAGAGCGAGAGTGAAAATATTTTTTATTGATTTTGTTTTCATAGTTTCTCAATTAATAGTTCTCAATTCCAATCATTTCTCATCAATCATCTTCCTCAACTCCACATTCTCTTTTTTCAGTTCGAGCATATAGAGGGTAAGTTCTTCAATTTTGAAAATTATCATCTTAATGAATTTATTCCTGCAATAATATGACAAATTATTTAATTAAGCGAACACTTGGGGAAACAATTTTTCGTCCGACCGGCTACAACTTACACCATACAGCTAGACTGCCTACCGGCGGAATTCCGGGACCGCTCTTAAACACGACTTAATGTAGGGCGGGAGTTTGTCACGCAGATTGCGCTGCATTGTTATTCTCCAACGCACTCAGGTCGCTTTCACGTAAAACAGCTTGCCACGTTTCACGTGGTGACACAGTCAGCGACGCAGAGAGGTTGGAGAAATTCAGAGCGAGAGCAAAAAGGCAAAAGATAATAGTAAAAAGATAAAAGTGAAAAGAGCTGTTCTGAGCCTGTCAGGGTACCCAACGATTCCGGGACCACTCTCTTGCTTAAAGCAGTGTCGGGTGGACGCCAGAATGTTGGGTGTTCTGACAAGCGTTGAGCATTGTGCGTTGCGCGCTATGCATTGTGCATCAACACATTAGCATATTAGCACATTTAATCGTACTTTTGCAACCTCAAATCAAAACCAAAAGAAAGATGAAACTTCTGGAAGGCAAAACCGCCATCATCACAGGTGCTGCAAGAGGAATCGGAAAAACCATTGCGCAAACCTATGCCGAAAACGGTGCAAATGTAATTATAACCGACCTGACTGTGACTGAAGAAACACAGCAGTTTGTTGAAGAACTTGAAAAACTGGGTGTCAAAGCCAGGGCGTACGCAAGCAACGCTTCCATCTTTGCCGATTGCGAAAAACTAATCGCCGATGTAAGTGCTGAATTTCCGGTGATTGATATTCTGGTGAACAATGCCGGAATTACCCGCGATAACCTTCTGATGCGAATGACTGAACAGGACTGGGATCTGGTGCTTACCGTCAATCTGAAATCTGTGTTCAATATGACCAAAGCCATTCAGAAAGTCATGCTGAAACAGCGTTTTGGCTCTATTGTCAACATGAGCTCTGTTGTTGGAATCGAAGGCAATGCCGGTCAGGGCAACTACGCCGCGTCAAAAGCCGGTATCATTGGTTTCACCAAAAGCATTGCACAGGAACTTGGTTCACGCAACATACATTGCAATGCCATCGCACCTGGATTTATCGAAACTGAAATGACCGCAAAATTGCCGGATGATATCCGCAACAAGTGGATCAATGATATTCCTTTGAAAAGAATCGGAACAACAAAAGATGTCGCCAATGTAGCTGTATTCCTTGGCTCTGATCTCGCAGACTATGTTTCTGGTCAGGTCATCAGCGTTTGTGGTGCTATGCAACAGTAATTTATTATGGGCCTGATTTCCGGATATTCGCTATGGCTGATCGTCCTGTGTATAGCGCTGGGTGCTGCATACGCAGCAGTACTATACACTGGCAAAAAGTCGAATAAATGGCGCCCGGGAATCAGATCTGTTCTGTTTATTCTGCGCTTCATTGTCGTTTCACTGCTCGCTTTTTTTCTGCTGGAACCACTCATACGGCTGAATGTAAAAATCACCAACAACCCTGTGCTGATAGTTGCCAGCGACAATTCAAAATCGATGACAGCATCGGCAGATTCTGATTTTGTAAAAAACAAACTCCCGGAAATTGTTGACCAATGGCTCAATGGATTGCAAGATGAACTTGAAATTGCACGCTATCATTTCAGCGATTCATTACTTGCCGGACCAAATGCGGATTACAGCGGCAATCTGACCGATATTGGAAATGTGTTCAATGAAATTCGCAGCCGTTATATCAATAAAAACGTAGCGGGAATTGTGCTCATCAGCGATGGAATTTACAATACCGGATCTAATCCATTGACCGCTGCAGAACAGATTCAGACACCTGTTTTCACAGTTGCTGTTGGCGATACCAGCACCCATACCGATGCGGCGATTACATCACTGACCGGAAATCGTGATGTGATTTACAACAATTACTTTCCGGTTGAATTCTCGGTAACTGCTCAGCAAGCTACAGGGCAAAGCATTCAAGTGAAGGTCACGCACAATGACAAAGAAATTTACAATCACAATTCAGATATTCAGGGCAACCAGTTTTCGCGTGTTTTCAATATCCGCGGCTTTGCTGACAAAAAAGGGCTGAACAAAATTGTTGTGTCAGTTTCCGTATTAATAGGTGAGAAAAACACGGCCAACAATACGCGTGTTTTTTATTTCAATGTAGCTGATGATGTGAAGAAAGTGCTTATCGTCGCATCAGCACCACATCCCGATATCAGAGCCATCCGCACGTCGCTGGAATCGAATCTGAATTATTCGGTAAAAGCAGTTACCGGCGAAGCAAATGCAGGCGATATTACAGATTATGATTTACTGATTCTGCATCAGATTCCTGCAGCAAGTACACGCAACAGCGCGTTGATTGAAAAAGCGAAAGCCGCACGAATTCCTGTGTGGATGATCACCGGAGCCAACACGAACTATGCTTCACTGAATGCACTGAATGCCGGTGTTACCGTACGTGTGCGCAGTGCTGCCCCCAACGAAGTTCTTGGCGTACTTAATGAAAACTTCTCCTTGTTTTCTGTTCCGCAACAGGAAGCAGATTTTGTAAAAGCCATGCCACCACTCAGCGCGGCATTCGGTGACTACAGTATTTCAGCTGGCACCGATGTTCTCATTTATCAGCGCATCGGAAATGTTATTTCGTCTCAGCCACTGCTTTGCATGAGTCAGGTCGAAGGACAGCGATGGGCATTCCTGCTTGGAGAAGGCGTCTGGCGCTGGAAAATATACGATTTCCAAAGAAATAATTCGCACGAATTATTCGATTCTTTCATGTCGCGTATTGCTCAGTTCCTTTGTCAAAACAGCGACCGGAGCCGGTTTCGTGTGATATACGAACCAACACATTCCGAAACTGAAGCAATAACTTTCAATGCCGAGTTGTTCAATCAGAATTTCGAACTCGTCAACAGCGAGCCCATAGATCTGATTCTGCGCGACTCGACCGGAAAAAATTATGCTTGCTCTTTCTTGCCTGATGGCTCCGGATATTCGCTCAATTGTGGCCGCATGCGACCCGGCGAGTACTCATTTACTGCACAGGTAAAAAGCAAACAATATCCCTACACTCAAAGCGGCCGGATTACAGTTGACAGCTACAACCCTGAACTGGCCAGCACCCGCGCCGATTTCAATGTTTTGAGACTCATTGCTCAGCAAACCGGCGGTATCATGGTTAGTCCCGAAAAGCTCAATGATATTTCCGTTTTTCTTGAGAAAAATAATCTGATTCAATCCACCTATTACCGCGAAAACAAATACATCGATCTGCTTGAATGGAAGTGGATTCTGTTCATCATCCTGGCGCTTGTTTCAGCGGAATGGGTTATTCGAAAACGGGAAGGATATTACTAGAATCATAAACACTGAACAAGGAAGTAGAAGGACGAAGGAAATACCGGTTTTTGAACACTGAACAAGGAAGTAAAAATGACGAAGTAATAACAGAATCATGAACAAGGAACAAGGAAGTGAGAATGATGAAGTAAATACAGAGTCATGAACATCGAACAAGGAATTACGCAGTTTCTGAATATTTCAAATTCGGTGTTCAGTGTTCACCATAAGTTCATAAAGTCTAAAGACTCTTCATATACTTCTGCCTCTATTTCTTCCTTCCATGTTCCTTGTTCAGTGTTCTTGATTAGATTATGAAACATCATTCCATCATCCCCATATTTTTGCCGGAACTCGGATGTCCGAAGCAATGTGTTTTCTGCAATCAGAAACACATCAGTGGGCAGCATTCGGTGCCGGATGCAGAGGAAGTGAAAAGCATTATTGAACAACATCTTTCAACATTAATCGGTCGTGATATCACTACTGAACTGGCGTTTTTCGGAGGATCATTTACGGCGCTGTCAGCCGATTTGCAAGAGCAATATCTGAAAATTGTTCAACCTTATCTCAACAATGATTCTATCCGCAATATTCGCATAAGCACAAGGCCTGACGCCATTACCGATGACATTATTTCATTACTGAAACGTTACAGAGTAAGCATTATTGAGCTTGGTGTTCAATCGCTCGACGACGAAGTTTTGAGACTTTCCGGACGCGGTTACACCGCCTCGGTTGTTTATGAAGCAGCGGCAAAAATCAATGCGCATGGCTTCACCCTTGGTATGCAGATGATGATCGGATTGCCCGGCGACACACGCGACAAAGCGGTTTTCACTGCTAAAGAAATTATTCGCTGCGGAGCAAAAGGAACAAGGATTTATCCCCTGCTCGTCTTCCGCGACACAGATCTGGAGCAGCTTTACAACAACAACGAATACATTCCGCTCACCATCGAAGAAGCCATTGAACAATCGGCCGATGTGCTGGAACTCTTTCTGGAAGCCGGAGTTCAAATTTATAAAATTGGGTTGCACCCTTCGGAATTTCTTTACAATGGGTCACTGCTCGCCGGTCCATGGATTCCCGCATTCCGACAGCATGTCCAAGCTCGCATATGGCAACGCAAATTCGAAAAAACGCTGCATCAGGACTCAGTCATTTCAGGATTCACTATTCACCCGTCTGACATAAACTCTGCTCTGGGCCCCAAACGATGCAATGCTAATTATTTCAGACAAAAAGGATTTTTATTGTATTTTCGTTCCGATTCAAACATTAAAAAAGGAGATTTTCATGCATTTTATTCTTGATTACAGAGCGTCTAAAATTGCAGAGCGTCTCGATATATACGGCGAAATCACATTTTTCGATGCAGGTAGTATGGTCTATCCTGCCATAAGTGGTCATCCGGATATTTTTATTGCCAACATTCATGGTCAGTGGATTCTGGCTCCCAATGCACCATCGGATATTATTGATCTGTTTAATGAAATGCAAATTCCCTTCGAATCCGGAATTCAAAAAGTTGGGTTTCGTTACCCCGACACAGCATTTTACAATATTTTTTGCGATGATGAAATTGCCGTCGTGAGCAAGTACACCGATGAGTCGATAATGTCGCAGCTGAAATCGAAAGAAATTATTGAAGTTAAACAGGGTTATATCGCCTGCAATCTGGCCCGCATTGGAAGCGAGTTTATAACATCCGATGCAGGAATTGAAAAAGAGTTGGCGAGTCGTGAGAAAGTTGTTCGTTTTGTAAAGCCCGCACAAATAAAACTATCAGGAGCTTCCAACGGATTTATTGGAGGCACCATCGGACAATTCGAAAACAAAGTGCTGTACACTGGTTCGCGCGGCAGCTCCTACGCAGCAATACTTTCAACCATGTGTGCCAGTCAGAATAAAGAGCTGATTTTTATTGGCAATGAAGAGCCTTTGGATGTGGGTGGAATCGTTGTTTTGTAAACAACCCAATGTGGATTTACAAATTTTATTTTTGATATTTCAATTCATCGTCACCGCAAGTTTTGCCAGATCGCCCATTTCACTCGCATTGGTACCCTGACGTTGTTCCTTGTTTTCGCCCACCGAGCTGACCGGTTGCACATAAACCATTCCGCCATAAGACACAACTTCGTTTGACGACTCCGGTAAATGAGTGCCCGTCGGGGTTTCAGGTTGAATGTAAACCGGAACTTCTTTTATCACCGTGTCGGTTTTTACCTCGGTTATAAAACGTGGAGTGATATCAGGAATGAACATCGGATCGGCTTTATGCTCATATACCGGAAACCGGATCAACCACGAAAAAATAAGAGCTGCGGCCAGTCCTGCGACCCACAATACCGATGTTTTGCGATTGTAAAAAGCAACCCGTTTTCCTGTTTTTTTTCGCAATAAAAAGCGATCGAACACCTGATCGGCTCCACCAGGTGGCGGAGTAATGGTCTCGCTTTCATCCGCAAAAGAATGGCTTTGCAACAGGACCTGCTTCATCGTAAAATACTCTTCCGAACCATCACAAAACGAATGAACAAAAGTTTTCTCTTCTTCATTCAACTGATCATAATCTTTGCTAATCAGTAGACTTTCAAAATTCTCAAACATATCAAAGCTTTTCATAACCAATCGTTTATAGTGTGTGGTTGCAGATTTTCCGTTATTTTTTTCATGGCATAAAACAATCGTGACTTAACCGTTCCTTCCGGACATCCGGTTGCACGCGCGATTTCAGGAACAGAAAGGTCCCCGGCATGACGCAGAATAAAAATGGTCTTCACTTCCGGATCCAGCCTGTCGAGATATTTGTTGATTAGTTTTGCCGAAGAATGTATCTCCGTCTTTCGTTCGGCAACCGGCATAACTGCATCCGCTTCCCTAACCGCTGATTCACGGAACTCAATATCCAGCCGGCGGCGTCTCAGGTCGTTTTTATAGAGGTTGTAAGCAATGGCATAAAGCCAGGGGGAAAAGCGTTGATTGGGATCAAACTTCGGGGCACTTTCAAGAACTCTCAGGAAAGTATCCTGCGTGCGGTCATCGGCTGTTTCATAATTATAACCGTACAAACGAAGAAAAAAATACCGGATTCTTCCGGCCCAGCGGTTGTAAAGCTCCGTAAATGCAGCATGGTCGGCTCCGGCAACCAGCATCATCAGCTGATTATCGCCGGAACCGGCCATTATTGATTTTCCAGTCTTTCCCTGCGGCATGCTACTTTTCGTTAAGGTAATCCTCAACATATTTCCGATATTCATCATTGCCTGCTCTTGATACAAGGAGACGCAGAAGTTTAGCCATTTTGCCTGCTTCATCCGATTCGCCGCAAAGCCTGTAATGATCATACAACTGAATAAATGCCGGAATATAATTGAGATTGGAATTGTCAACAATAGATTGGGAAACATCAGCCGACAGCGGAGTAGTAATATAATCCAACAGCATTATCTGTTCAAAGTTTTTTCTGATGACAGCAATATTGTCATAACGCTCCGGGCTGTATTTATACACCAGGCCTTCAAGATACAAGCTGTCTTTCAGTGAGGTATAGTGTCCCTCGGGAACGGAATTGCAAATATAAACCGGATGAGATCCGCTGTTGTGGCAGACATGTTCAACAATAAGCTGATTGAAATTCTGCCAGTTTGATGAATCAACTTTTATTGTAAACGGAGCAATGCCAAGTTCGCTGAACAAGCGGTTTCGGTAACTCTCAATCATAATTAGACTGGTATTGATTACTCTCACATCCGGACGGATATTGTTCACCACCTGCAATATCCATTTCTGATAGGTGTCGTTGTCTCCGCCGGTTAATACTATTGCATTTTCTTCGAGTGTCGCCAGTGCATTGTAGTTCCAGGCCATCATTCCGGGCGATGCCGGTGATATTTCCTGTCGGTGCTTAACCACTTTATCCCTGTCTCCATATTTGCCATTTGTTTCGAAGTAAACAATAAGATCGGGATAAATCTCACTCCGGTCAGGGTTTATTTCATATGCTTTCAGCAGGTATTTGCTGTTTTCCGGATTACCCCATCCGGAGTTGTAATACATCAGATAATTGTATTCGTATGATTGCGGGATATGCTTAGCCATTCCACTCAAAATATCACCCAATACTTTGTAGTCTTCTTCATCAAGCATATATTGTGGCTCTCCGCACATCGTGTGCTCATATCTGGTGGCAAGGTAATAATACATCCATGCTGATGCATCCTTTTTATTTTTCATTGTTTCTTTTCTCCATAATCCCGCCTGTGTCTGATACCAGTCACATTCGTGAGGTTCAATCACAAAAGAAACAATTTTTTCAGGTTTCTGAGCTATGGATGAAAATCCAAAAATAAAAACGGCAATAATAAAAACGAGCTTTTTCATAATTCAGGTTTTGATTCACCAGATAATACACTTTAAACTCCCTGATCGTTCAATTCTGTTTTGATTTATTTTTATGAGACACATCTGCCGTGTCTAAAAAACGTGCATATTGCTTTTTATTATCTTTGTAAAAAAAATTATGTCGCCCAAAATTGCTCCATCCATTCTCTCCGCCGATTTTCTGAATCTCGGAAAAGACATTGAAATGCTCAACCGCAGCGAAGCCGATTGGATTCATGTGGACGTGATGGATGGCGTTTTTGTGCCGAATATTTCTTTTGGATTTCCGGTACTTGAAGCTGTAGCTGCCATTGCTAAAAAACCGCTCGATGTACATTTGATGATTACTCAGCCCGAACGCTATATCGAGCAATTTGTAAAAGCTGGCGCACAGTACCTGAGTATCCACTATGAAGGAGCCATTCATTTGAACCGGACCATTCATCAGATAAAAGAATTTGGCGCTAAAGCAGGCGTTGTGCTGAATCCGCATACAAGTGTTGACGTTCTTAAAGAGGTGATTTCTGATCTTGATTTCGTATTGCTCATGTCTGTCAATCCCGGCTATGGCGGTCAGAAATTCATTTCAGGAACACTCAAAAAGATTGAAGCGCTTAACTTGCTGCGCCGGTCAAGGAATCAGAATTGCCTCATTGAAGTTGATGGTGGAATTAATGAAAAGAATGCACACGACGTTTTCGAAGCTGGGGCTGATGTTTTAGTGGCTGGCAATGCTATTTTCAAAGCCGCTGATCCGGAAATGGCAATCCGAAATCTGAAAAAATAAAATCAAAATGATCCACTGGCAAGCATAACCAGGGTGCAGGCTTCCATGCAAAAAATTCCTTTTTGCGACGCTTTCACAAATAAACTCTGATTTTCGGCACCAGGATTAAAAATGATTCGCTCAGGATTCAGCGAAAGAATATAGTCTTCCCATTCTTTCTGATGCTTCTCTCCCAGATACAACGTGACAGTATGTACCTGTTGCTGATCATGACCGGACTTCAAAATGTCAAAATCGCCGATTTTCCCGTTTTTATTTCCAATCGGATAAACGGTGTGTCCGTGCTCTGATAGTTTCAGTGTGGCCAGATAGGAATACCTCGACGGATTCGGGCTTGCACCGAGAACGAGCGTTGGTTTATTTCTGGTTTCCATATTATTCACACTTTATAGTTTCGCAAACTTGAATATTGGATGAGTTATAAGCGACAAAGTTTAATGAATGTTTAATGCAAATGATTTCATATGCATAAAGTTGATTTACTGTGTTTTAAACTCATTTTCGAAAGGATTTTATCTAATTATTAATGTATTGAAACGGCATATTGACAATGTAAACATGACATAAATAACCCATTCTGAATCGGCCAAAATGTCATTATATCGATGATTTTATGGCATGGAGAGGATTTTGATGTCCCCTGAAAAAAATAATTATGAATCTCGAGTCTTTCACCATAAAAAGCCAGGAAATTATTGCATCGGCATTCCAAAAAGCCTTTGAAAATAAAAATCAGGCCATTGAAGATATTCATATTTTAAACACTTTGCTTGAGCAAGATCAACAGGTAACTCCCTATCTAATGAAAAAGCTCGGTGCAAACGCGGTAGTTATTCAACAACTTTCCAATAAAGAAATTGAATCACGGCCGAAAGTGGAAGGCGGACAACCATTTTTATCACCGTCAGGACTGAAAACTATTCAGCAGGCCATGGCCAAACAGAAAGAATTGGGTGATGAGTTTGTCAGCCTTGAACATATTCTGCTGGGGCTGGTTGAGAGCGATGGAGTTGCCGAACGAATTCTGAAGGATGCAGGAATTACAGAAAAAGACCTAAAAACCGCCATTGCCGATTTACGAAAAGGCAGCAAAGTGACCAGTGCTGGTGCGGAAAACCAATACAATGCGCTGAATCGATACGCTCGAAATTTGAACGACCTGGCGCTGAAAGGCAAGCTGGATCCGGTGATCGGGCGTGATGAAGAAATCAGACGTCTGCTTCAGATTCTAACGCGGCGCACAAAAAACAATCCCATTCTGATTGGCGAGCCCGGTGTTGGAAAAACCGCAATAGCAGAAGGTCTTGCGCACAGAATTATCAAAGGCGATATCCCGGAAAACCTGAAAGATAAAGTAATTTTCTCACTCGACATGGGATCTTTAATTGCCGGAGCCAAGTTTCAGGGCGAGTTTGAAGAGCGTCTGAAAAGCGTGATCAAAGAAGTGATCGACAGCGAAGGACAGATTATTCTATTCATTGATGAAATTCATACACTCGTAGGAGCAGGCGCAAATCAAAGTGCCATGGATGCAGCCAACATCTTGAAACCCGCTCTGGCGCGTGGCGAACTGCGTGCAGTAGGTGCAACCACATTGAATGAATATCAGAAATATTTCGAAAAAGACAAAGCATTGGAACGACGATTTCAGGTCGTTATGGTGGATGAGCCATCGCCAGCAGATTCGGTGAGCATTCTTCGCGGGCTTAAAGAACGCTACGAAACGCATCATCAGGTGAGAATAAAAGATGAAGCCATTTTGTCAGCTGTTGAACTTTCAAACCGCTATATTACCGATCGTTTTCTGCCGGATAAAGCCATTGATCTTATTGACGAAGCAGCCAGCAAATTGCGTCTCGAAATCAATTCTGTTCCCGAAGAACTCGATGAACTGGAACGCCGCATACGTCAATTGGAAATTGAACGCGAGGCAATCAAGCGCGAAAAGGATGAATCAAAACTCAATCTGCTCAACAAGGAAATCGGCCAGCTGAGCGACGTTCGCAATGTACTCACTGCACAATGGAAAGAAGAAAAAGAAATTGTAGATCAAATCCAGCATGCGAAAAAATCGATCGAGGATTACAAATTCGAAGCTGAGCAGGCAGAGCGTTCCGGCGACTATGGCAAAGTTGCAGAGCTTCGTTATGGAAAAATAAAAGAAGCAGAAAATCTTTTGCATGAACTTGAAGAGTCGATTCAAAACAAAAAATCCGGACACACACTTATCAACGAAGAAGTAGACTCAGAGCAGATTGCAGAGATAGTTTCCCGATGGACCGGAATTCCCTTGAGTCGAATGTTGCAAAGTGAAAAAGAAAAACTATTGCACCTCGAAGAAGAATTACACAAGCGGGTTGTAGGTCAGAATGCGGCTATTGAAGCGGTAAGCGATGCGATCCGTCGTAGCCGCAGCGGACTCAGTGATGAAAAGAAACCCATTGGCTCATTTATTTTTCTGGGAACAACAGGTGTTGGAAAAACAGAACTGGCGCGGGCTCTGGCCGAATACATGTTCAACGATGAAAATAGTTTAGTACGCATCGACATGAGCGAATATCAGGAACGACACAGTGTTTCACGGCTCATCGGTGCGCCTCCTGGATATGTTGGCTACGATGAAAGCGGCCAGCTGACCGAAGCTGTGCGCCGCAAGCCGTACAGTGTTGTGCTGCTCGACGAAATTGAAAAAGCACATCCGGACGTATTCAATATTTTACTGCAAGTGCTCGATGATGGGCGTTTGACCGACAACAAAGGACGCACGGCCAATTTCAGAAACACCATCATCATCATGACCAGCAATCTTGGTGCTGAAATCATACGGGATAATTATGAAGATTTGCAACCGGGAAGCGAATCACAGATATTCAGAAAAACACGCGAAGATGTTTTTGATTTGCTGAGACACACGCTGCGACCAGAATTTCTGAACCGTGTGGATGAAATCATCATGTTCAAACCATTGCTGCCGGAAGAAATCAAAGAAGTCGTTATAATTCAGCTGAAACAACTGAATAAAATGCTCGAAGGTCAGGAAATTCGTTTTGAATATACCGAGGAGGCATTGAATGAACTGGCAACTGAAGGCTATGATCCACAACTCGGTGCGCGCCCGATCAAACGGCTTATTCAGCGAAAGATCATCAATGAATTATCAAAACAGTTGCTTGCCGGGAACATTGATAAAAAACGCGGAGTAAAACTCGATGTTATGGAAAAACAATATATTTTCCTGCCAATGTCATGATAAAAATCATTGACAAACCTTGCATTAACATAAGTAAAGTTGTAACTTTACAATCAAAATAAAAGGGGAAAAATTATCCCTTTAGTAACCTGTTTTGGGTTCAATAAGAACAACTAAAACGAACAAATATGAAAAAGCTAATTATTTTATTGACCATTATCGCAGGTCTGAGTTTTTACGCTCAGTCTCAAGTAAATCCACATGCCCTTGGAGTTAGATTGGGTGGAGACGGCGATGTTAATGGCGGTGAGATTTCCTATCAGCATGCCATGGGTGAAGCCAACAGACTTGAATTCGACCTCGGATTTGGCGGAAACGATCATCACAACCGCATTTACCTTGCGGCCATTTATCACTGGGACTGGAACATAACCGGCGGACTGAACTGGTACGTTGGACCTGGCGCAGCTGTTGGTTTTTACACGTGGGATGATCACAGTGACTACATCAATATTGGCGTCGGAGGCCAAATCGGTTTGGAATACGATTTCAACAAAAATGGCGCTCCCATTCTTCTGAGTATCGACGGAAGGCCCATGTGGGATTTTCTCGGCGATGATCACTCTGGCTTTGGTTGGGGAGCAGCCCTTGGAATCAGGTATACATTCTAACACTCTTACAAAAGAGTTGATTTTTTACTGATCAATTTTAATCAATCCAATATGAAAATTCATTTTGGTTCTCAAGTTTCAATAATCCTTATAGTCATGCTTAGTAGTTTGTTTTCCTGCCGCTCGATACCCAATGGAATTGAAGCCGTAACAAATTTCAATGCCGATAAATATCTCGGCCAATGGTACGAAATTGCCCGGTTTGATTTCCGGTTTGAGCGAGACATGAACAATACCACTGCGAATTACATTAATAATCCAGATGGAACCATTAAGGTTGTAAACCGCGGCTACAACTACGTTACAAACGAATGGAGCGAAGCCACCGGCAAAGCAAAATTTGTAAAAACTCCGGATGTGGCCATGCTCAAAGTTTCTTTCTTTGGTCCTTTCTATGCAGGTTACAACATCATTGCACTCGATGCGGATTATAAATACGCATTAATTTCGGGACAAAATAAAAGCTATTTGTGGATCCTTTCCAGAGAAAAAACAATCCCTGAACACATCCGTGCTGAATACGTGAACAAAGCGCAGAGTATGGGCTACGATACATCGAAGCTGATTTGGGTGGAACATCATATGTAATTTGCCTGTCGCGCACATATCACAAATTCTTGTGCGTTATACAGCTGGAAAGCGAAGAATACAATCTGTGTTCTTCGCTTTTTTTCACTTAATAAATAATTTATATATTCGTAAAAAAATCACATGAAAGCTTTCTATCTGTATTTAATGTTGTTCGTGCTGCTAACAGCATATCTTCCGTCAACAGCACAGGAAGATAATGAAATTTTTATCGGTGCAACAAGCGAAGAGTATTCTATTCGCGCAGATGTTGATTTAGAATTTGTTGAAGCAGTTTATTGTGCAAACACAAAGGACACACTTCACCGGACACTGCATCTTTTATCACCATTGTTTATTCAGTTTAATAAGGCCGATTTAGAGAATTTTTTAAAGAAACCGGAGGTATTTATAAATCATGTCGATCCGTTAATCAGCACCACCTATGTATATTCAGACCACCTGGGCAACAATGAAATTGTGCCGGGAAATATGAAAACACATGATGTATCCTTTGCCGACAATCAGACTGAAAGCTGGACCCGCGATGTTTCAGGCGAAAGAGGAACGGCTTTATTTGTTGGATTCTCTATTCTGAATTTTGCTGAATCTTTGAAAAAAACTGAAAAGCCGCTCTTCACACTCCTTTTTAAGTTGGATCCATGTGTAAGTTGCATAGAAAAAAATGTTTCAGGGAAGGCCGTTTTTAAATCAAACAACAATCCCACAATTACTGTAACAGAAGGCCTGTCGTTAGATGCGGAATTTTCACACGAATATCTTTTTTATCCGGCCCTGGCAATAGCTGTTACAGACGCAGGTCTGACTGAAACTTTAGGTAAAGAAAGAGATGAATTCGAAGAAAATTTCAAAAAGCAATTTTACGCCAATGCTCCAAAAATTGATGCTGAAAAAATGATTCGCTTTTTATTACAACCTTCCGGAACGCTTGAAATACCATTCGAGGGCTCCATTAAAAGCGATGCTAATTGTCGTCAAAACAACACATTCAAGGGTGTCATTAAAGTGTATGGGAATCAGGTATATCGCTTTATGTCAGCAGAATAGAAACGAGTCGGAAACTTTTTACTGGCAGATCAAAAAAGAATTTATTTTTCAAAACGAAATGAAAAAATAAATTTTACTTTTACATGATATTATCATGACTCATGAAACGTGTAAAAAACGCTGCCATTGCAGTCGGTGACCCGAAAATTATCCGGGGTTGGGTGATGTACGACTGGGCCAATTCTGTGTTTCAGCTCACCATTCTTTCCGCGATTTTCCCCATATATTTCAACAGTGTTACCAGCCACAACGGCGACAGTGTGATTCAGGTGTTCGGATTCAATATCATCAACACGGTTGCGTATTCATGGTCGATTTCGGCAGCCTATTTATTTGTGGCTTTACTCTCTCCGTTTTTCTCATCCATGGCCGATTACACGGGGATGCGAAAATCGTATATGAAGTTTTTCACCTGGGTTGGCTCCATTTCCTGCGGATTGTTGTATTTTTTCGATCCGCAACACATCGAGCTTGGGCTGATTGCATTTACATTGGCCACCATCGGATATGGCGGCAGCATAGTGTTTTATAATTCCTTTCTGCCAGTCATTGCCGAACCCAAAGACCAGGACCGCATCAGCGCCCGTGGCTATTCGATGGGCTACATCGGCGGCGTGGTATTGCTCATTCTCAATCTGGCTGTCATTCTCGGACAGGATGCATTGGGTATTAAAGATGATTCTTTTCCCGCACGCATTGCTTTTGTAACCGTTTTTATATGGTGGATCGGCTTTGCACAAATCACTTTCCGTCGTTTACCGAAATATACATACGGACATGGCAAAGCGAGCAAACGCGTTTTGACAAACGGTTACAGCGAACTCCGGAAAGTCTTCCGCCAGATTTTAAAATCGCGTAGTCTGACATTTTTTCTGTTTGGTTTTTTCTTTATGATGATGGGAACACTCACCGTAATGTTTATGGCCGCCACCTACGGTGAAAAAGAAATCGGGCTTGATGAGACAACGCTGATTGCAACAGTTCTCGTGATACAACTAGTCGGATCGGTCGGCGCACACGGCTTTGCGTGGCTTTCCGGAAAGATCGGCAATTTTCAATCGCTGATTATCACAGTCTTTTGGTGGGTGTTTGTTTGTGTTGCTGCTTTCTTCATTACCGATGCGTTCGGATTTATGATTGTGGCATTTTTTATTGGACTCGTTATGGGGGGATCTCAGGCACTGGCGCGTTCGACCTATTCCAAGATGCTTCCGAAAACCACCGATCACACCTCGTTTTTCAGTTTCTACGATGTGATGGAAAAACTGGCTACCGTTGGCGGAACTTTCAGCTTTGGGTTGATAGAAGCAATCACAGGAAACATGCGCACATCGGTAGTTGCCATTTGTATTTATTTTGTTCTGAGTCTTTTCTTTTTTCTCTTCCTGTATATGTCGCAGAAAGGGAAACTGCGGTTCAGATGATTTCATTTTCATTTCTCATTAAAACATTCCCGTATTACACTCTTCAAAGCGATAATCGTCAGGAGTGCTTATTATTAGGAAAAATATTGCAGGCTATTAATTTGCGAGATCCGGAGGAGTCACATGTCATTGAGAAATTAATATTATTCAAGAGAATGTCTCAAAACCGCATTTGATTTCTTTTTGAGACATCCTCAAATATGGATATTTGTATTCTCTTAAAGATTGCCTGTTTGAAACTTCTCTTAATCCGTGTTTACACTTTTGGTTTGTCTACACATGTGATAACGCTGGCATCAGTCTGGGACTGATTCCTTGAAATCATCAATAATGACTGTTATATTTTTCCTCTTAAAATAATTTGCACAGTAGTACATTTTCAATAATAGTATTTTATTAAAACGGAGTCATACAGACAAGACTTTTGGTAAAATTTCGGCCGGAAGAAGTATTTTTCCTTTTCTATGACCCAAAAAACCTGAAGGCCTCATATACCAGAAACGCAGGCCACACCAGCGCTTTCAGAAAGCCAAGTACGCCCATCCAGAAACCGGCTGCGGTCGAAATGAAATAAACGGCAGCGCCAATAAGCCCCAGCCCATAGATTGCACCTGATGGTCCGCTCTTCTGAATTCTGTTTTCCATGACAATGTGTTTTAATTAATATGCAATTTACGAAAAATCTGCAAGATTATTTCAGACGACCTCAGTTTCTTTAACGCTTGCGATAGCTATCGCAACACGTCGCTACGCGACGCAGAGAGGTTGCAAAAAAAGCAGAACTGCATAAAATCTGCATTATCAAATCAACACATCAGCATATTATCACGTTAGCACATCAAGTATTATATTTGCAAAAACAATTCACCATGAACTTCCCCATCTGCATCGGCGGCGAATTCTGCGAGACCGCACAAACACTCGATGTGACTTGCTCCTTCGATGGTTCAATCGTTGGCTCGACTTTTCTGGCCGGAAAAATCGAACTTGAAAAAGCCATTCAAATGGCGGAAGATGTTCGTGCAGAAATGAAAGAGATGCCATCGTGGGAAAAACACGATATACTCATGAAAAGCGCTTCAGTTCTGCGTTTACACAAGGAGAAAATGGCAAATATCATTGCAGGTGAAGCGGCAAAACCTATAAAACTGGCATTGGGTGAGGTCGATCGCGCCATACAGACTTTTGAAGTGGCCGCAGAAGAAAGCCGTCGCGTTGCCGGCGAGTTCATGAAAATCGACTGGACGCAGGCCGGCAGCGGCAAAGAAGCCATTGTGAAATACTTTCCGGCAGGCATTATATCAGGAATCAGTCCTTTTAATTTTCCATTGAATCTTGCTATACATAAGATTGCTCCTGCGATTGCAGCTGGTTGCCCCATCATTCTGAAACCATCGCGCAACACGCCTTTGTCCATGTTGTATATGGCGCAACTGATGGCTGAGAGCGGACTTCCGAAAGGGGCGCTGTCGGTGTTACCGCTCGACCGAGAATGCGGAAATCAGATGGTAACCGATCCGCGCTTTGCCGTACTTACTTTTACCGGCTCGCCCGAAGTAGGCTGGAAAATGAAATCGGATGCGGACAAGAAAAAAGTGGTGCTTGAACTTGGTGGTAATGCAGGCGTTGTGATCGACAAAAGCGCCGATCTGAATGTGGCGGCACCCAAAGTTCTTGCGGGCGCATTCGCCTATGCGGGACAAGTGTGCATTCATACGCAGCGCATTTTTGTTCATGAAGAAATTTTTGAAGCTTTTGCCAAAGCCTTTGCTGAAGCAACTTCGAAACTCAGGATGGGCTCTCCGTTTGCAGCCGATACCGATATATCGTCCATGATTGACGAAGCCAATGCCATCCGCGTGGAGAGCTGGGTACAGGACGCCGTGAAAGACGGCGCAAAAATTCTCTGTGGCGGAAAGCGCGCGGGTGCTGCATTTGAGCCAACAGTGCTTATCGATACAAAACCGGAAATGAATGTTTGCTGCATGGAAATTTTTGGCCCGGTGGTAACGTTGGAAAAATTCAGCGATTACAAACAAGCCATCCAACAAGTGAATGAATCACGCTTCGGGCTCCAGGCGGGCGTTTTCACCGATTCGCTCGATCATATGAAATATGCATTTAATACGTTGGATGTCGGCGGTGTAATCATCAACGATGTGCCGACTTTCCGCGTCGATCACGCACCTTACGGCGGCATCAAAGACAGCGGTCTCGGCCGCGAAGGCGTGAAGTATGCGATGATGGATTATATGGAGATGAAGGTTTTGGTGTATTGAGTTCGTATTCATACGAGAATTTGAATGGGTTAGTAAATAAATTTTATTTACTTTAGCCTTATCAGAAAATTTGTTCAGGCACAACATCAATTCTCGCAAAATGAACAAGTCAAAAGAGCTTCAATCAAGTATCAGACTGGTAAACGACAAACTGCGTTTCGAGGGAATGGTGGAAGAAAATGCACCGGTGGCCATTGATTATATTGCGCCATTGGGCGATGATGCCGGATACACATCGCTTGAGCTCCTGTTGCTGAGCCTTTCTTCGTGTGTCGGCAGCGCGGTGCTCACCTTTCTGCGAAGGATGAATAAAACAATCAGCGGCTGCGAAATTCAATCCAATGGCACGCGCCGCGAAGAGCATCCGACGGGCTTTTCACACATTGTGGTCGACATCCGGCTGCAATCGCCCGACGTAAGCGACGACGACATGAAAAAAGTAATTGCCCTGGCCGAAGACAAATACTGTCCGGTGTACGCCATGGTTAAAGGCAATACGGAAGTGGATATCCGGTTTTGTTTTGAAAAGTGAAATGGGAATGCTGGACATTGCTGAAGGAGCGAAGGTTGAGACACAAAAAAAATATTAAAAAAACGGAAATCATGAAAAAGCTAATTCTAATTGCAATTTTGGCCATGCAGTTTTGCAGCCAGGCTCAGGAAATACCTTCGCCACCGGCAAATGGATTTGCATTTCCGATTGGTAGTAAATTCACCATAAAATTGTATCCGGTCGACAGTACACATTTCGACTTCTCTGTAATTGCTTATGAAGCATTTGATCAGACAATCAGTCTGCATGAAAACGACAGTCTGTTTAAAACCGATGGAGAAGCCGGCACCATTGATTTTTACTTTTGTTTTGCAACAGATGGCGATACTGAGAAAGAAAGAGACGAAAACATGCATGTAGTTTTGTTGTTTAAAAACAGAACCATCTACGCAATGAATTATACATCCGAAATCCAAAGAAAGGAAGATGGCAAATTCGAATCAACCTCTAATGTTGGAACGTATCCGGGTGTAAAAACAAACGAAATGTGGCCATACATGATTTATCAGATTGGTCTTTTTGATTTCAGGCGTATGGAGTAATTAATCCCAAACTCAGCATCAGCGGCCAGTTTACGGAGGAAGAAACGGATCGTCTGATTAAACAATTGAGAGAAGAATAAAAAATAAAAGATGTATGAAATTTATGAAACACAACGACACAGCAATCGCCATCATTTTTGCATTGCTGACCATCGCATTCATTGTGATTTCGATGACCAATGAAACATTTTTCAACTGGGTTTTCGAACGGCATCATAATCAATGGAGCTGGTACATACGGCCGTTATTTCTGATTCCGTTTTGTTTTTTTGCGTACCGACACAGTTGGAGCGGAATATTCATAACCATTTTTTGCTTATTCACCAGCATGTTTTGGTTCAACGCGCCCGCCAGTGTCAGCGCCGAAGTACAGGGATTTCTGCAATTCGAAAAAGAATGGTTATATGGTGCATGGGACTATAAAAAGCTCTTGCTGATTTTGGCAGTACCAGTTTCATTTGCCGCGCTGGGTCTGGCTTTCTGGAAACGCAGCATCTGGATGGGATTGGGTGTTGTTGTTTTAATGGCCACCGGGAAAATACTCTGGAGCATTTACAACGCCGGAGAATCGGGCAAATCCATTGTCATTCCGGCCATCGCAGGACTGATCATTTGTATTGGACTGATTTATTTTGGATTCAGACGGATTGGGAAAAACACCAGAAAATAATAAATGAGGGACTTTTAGCCCTATGCTGCATGATGTTTCGAGTAAATCGCTGCTCCAAAACGTACTAAACTCAAACCGGGAACTCCACCCATATCTCTGATGCAGTACCAATAGCGATCTGGTATTTAAACTTTAACATGATCGAGCTCTGCACGTGCTTCAAATCCACTCGAGAAAGTTTACTAATAACATCACCAACAAATTGATACCTTTAAAAACTCAGCAGCAAAGCTTCCAATGCGCTGCGCACTTCATTGTCGTCTGAATCCGGCTTCAGTAGAGCAACTTCAGTGATATTCCAGAACTTCAAAAAGTCTTCTTTCAGGTCGGGACGCACGACTATAATCATTGGCTTACCGCTCAGACGCATCTCTTTCAGAATGCCGTACCAGCCCAGACCGTAGGTTTCGAGCCAGCCGCTTTCATCGAGAAAGACCACATCGACATCATTGAGCTTTTGTTCAATATGCTTAGACCCTGCTTCGAATGCGGAACGCGAGAAACTGTACTTGCCTACTTTCAGTATTGCGTCGTTGACTTGCGGCCCCACAAGCGTCATTTCAGTGTTTCCGGGCAGCAACGATATAGTGTAGCCAACATGCTCATTGTTCTGAAACATATACTGCATAAGGATTCCTGCGTAGTTAATATTTTTTCTTTCAAGTTCAGGTATCACAAAATTCTTTAGTAAGCGGCTTTTCCCACTGCCCTTATCACCGCTGACAATGATTGCCGAAACCGGCTCCAGCTGCCGGAATTGCATGGAATCAACCCAGACATTTATGGTGTTGACAAACAAGGATAAACTTTCGCGCGGTGTTTTCAGAATGGCTTTGGCTGGCGGTAAAATGGAAATGACCATCGGTAATGTTTCGAAGCAAGTCTCAAGCACGCTCAGGAAGCCCTTGTTGCGCATATTGAATGCTTTTGCAATCTTTTCATTTCGCAATTCAAAACTAAGCGCGGATAACACCAGCACAAATAAAATAGCACGCAGATTCATGCGTAAACCAATCATCAGACCTTCTTCAATCGTAGGACCCAACAGCAAAGACGATAATACGGTAAGTAACAGAAACACTACCCAGAATCCAACTTTTGCGAGCCTGCGATAAGACTTTCGATAACGAATAATCAGCATGGAAATAACCGCCAGCCAGGCGAAAATGCTTATTTCAAGCGGCAGGTACGATAAAACCATCAGCATCGAAACTACGATAACAAAAAGCAAAAACAGCCAGTAGAGCGACCTTGGCTGATCACCGGCCTGCTGTTTTTTTAGTGTTTGTTTTGATTGCTTTTCCTTTCTAGGGATATTCAGGACTTTAGAAGAGTCCGGTTTTCGCATACTTGTACCAATAATCGCAGCAACAGTACCAGCCGTAAAATAAATGGATCCAAAAGCAGCAATCAATCCCCAGCCAGTAATAAACTGCCAGCCGGTTTCCTTCTGGGCATACTGTACCAAACTAGCGCCCAATGCTACCACATCGTTGCCGTAATAGAGCCAGTAACCCAGAATCAAATGCACGAAATTCCAGGTGATAGATAAGGCCCCACCAAGAACAAACATTACGCGGCGGGTGCCCCCGGTTGAAATAACGAATTCCATCATCAACCCCTGAATGGTTATAGCCATCATAGGGCCAAGCAGAACTGCACTCGGGCTCATCGTTTTCATAGCTGCCGTCAATAAAGCAGCACGCCAGTAAATACCTTTAAGTTTGAAGCGATAGCCAACGGCCGTCATTATGATGACAGCGATAGAAGCCAGAATGGTTCCCCGCATCGGGACTTTGAGATTGTGCAGAAAGCTACCCAGAATAATTTCGGAAGAAGCCCAGAGGCAGGCCAGTGCCGCTGCGTAGATCCATTTTTGTTGTCGTTGTACCGTCATGTATTTATTTGCAATTCGACAAAAATAAGAAAACTGCCCGAGATGGACAGTTTTCAATATGTTGATTTAAAAAATCAGCTTTATTTTTTCAGCATTTCAACAACAGCTTTGAAAGCTTCGGGGCTGTTCAGCGCGAGATCTGCAAGTGTTTTGCGATTGAGCTGAATTTCCGATTTGTTGAGCAGACCGATAAATTGCGAGTATGACAGTCCGAGAGGACGCACACCTGCATTAATACGCTGAATCCAGAGAGCGCGGAAGCTTCTTTTCTTAGCTCTGCGATCGCGGAATGCGTAACCTTGACCTTTTTCCCAGCGATTTTTCGCTACGGTCCAAACGTTTTTACTACGGCCCCAGTAACCCCGGGTCCTTTTGAGAATTTTTTTTCTGCGTGCACGTGACGCAACATGATTTACTGAACGTGGCATTTTTTTTCCTTTCTTTAGTTGCTTCAGCGTTCCGCATTTCCGGAATCTTTGATGCTGACAGCAAGGTTAAACGATTTGTTTACTTGACAAGCATGTCTTTTACGGAGTTGAGATTGGCCTTATCAACAATGGCAAAGTAAGTAAGATTACGTTTGCGTTTAGTTGATTTTTTAGTCAGAATGTGACTCTTGTAGGCATGCTTTCTTTTGATTTTACCGGTACCTGTAAACGCGAAGCGTTTTTTGGCAGCGGATTTCGTTTTCATCTTAGGCATGATCGTATTTGTTATTTGGGTTGAGATTTTACTTTTTCGGGGCGATAATCATTATCATTCTTTTCCCTTCGAGCTTTGGCAGTGATTCGACTTTTCCGTACTCAGCAAGTTCATTCGCGAAACGCAACAGGATGATTTCACCCTGCTCCTTATACACAATTGAACGACCGCGGAAAAATACATCCACTTTTACTTTTGAACCTTCCTGAAGGAAATTGATGGCATGTTTCAGTTTGAAATTGAAATCATGATCATCCGTATTGGGACTCAATCGAAGCTCTTTCACAACGATTTTTGTGGAATTGGCTTTTTGTTCTTTCGCCTTTTTCTTTTTGTCGTATAGAAATTTTCGATAATCAACCACTTTGCAGACCGGTGGGTTGGCGGTTGGTGAAATCTCGACCAGGTCGAGGCCCTGTTCTTCGGCAATAGCCAATGCATCACGCAGAGACACGATGCCGGTTTCAATGTTTTCGCCAACCAGACGCACCATCGGTGCTTTTATCAGCTGGTTTACTTTGTACGGTTCCTCCCTTTGCGGGGGTCTCCGGCGGAATGGTCCTTTAAATGGGATGTTAGTTGCTATAGCTTTACCTCCTATATTAGTTAAGTTCTTTGTCCGTTTCAACACGGATAAAATCCGCGAATTGTTCAATGGTTTGCTGCCCTAAATCGCCCTCACCCTGACGGCGAACTGACACCATTCCCTGCTCTTCTTCTTTCTCTCCAACAATAAGCATATATGGAATTCGCTTCAATTCAGCATCCCTGATTTTCTTTCCGATTTTTTCGGATCGATTATCCATCAGGCAGCGGACATCTGATTTATCCAGCAAATCTACGACTTTTTTCGCATACTCTTCATATTTCTCGCTGATTGGCAAAACAATGGCCTGATCGGGAATAAGCCAAAGCGGGAGTTTACCAGCACTATGCTCAAGCAATACTGCAACAAAGCGCTCCATCGAACCAAACGGTGCACGGTGAATCATCACCGGGCGATAGCGCTGGTTGTCGGAACCAATATATTCAAGTTCGAAACGCTCTGGTAAGTTGTAATCCACCTGAATGGTTCCCAATTGCCACTTGCGGCCAAGAGCATCACGAACCATGAAATCGAGTTTAGGACCGTAGAATGCGGCTTCGCCAAGTTCAACCGTAGTTTCCATCCCTTGTTCCTGCGTGGCTTCGATAATGGCTTTTTCCGCTTTTTCCCAATTCTCGTCAGAACCAATGTACTTTTCTTTGTTGTTCGGATCGCGAAGTGAAATTTGGGCAGTAAAATCGTTGAACCCGAGCGTTTTGAAAATATAAAGAACGATCTCTATAACTCCGATAAATTCTTCCTTTATCTGATCTGGACGGCAGAACAGGTGCGCATCATCCTGCGTAAAACTACGTACACGAGTGAGTCCATGCAGTTCTCCGCTCTGTTCATAGCGATACACAGTGCCAAATTCAGCATAGCGAACCGGCAAATCTTTGTAGCTGCGCGGCTTCTGCGCATAAATTTCACAATGATGAGGGCAGTTCATCGGTTTCAGCATAAACTCTTCCCCTTCAATTGGGGTCTTTATTGGCTGAAATGAATCTTTGCCATATTTCTGAAAATGGCCTGAAGTCTTGTACAGCTCTACATTTCCGATATGCGGGGTGATTACCTGCTGGTAACCGTATTCTTTCTGTTTTTTCTTGAGAAAATTCTCCAAACGTTCACGCAGTGCCGCGCCTTTCGGAAGCCAGATGGGTAATCCTGATCCGACACGCTGACTGAACATGAAAATCTCAAGTTCTTTTCCAAGCTTGCGGTGATCTCGTTTTTTGGCTTCTTCCAACTTCACCAGATATTCATCCAGCTCTTTTTGTTTTGGGAAGGTAATGCCGTAAATACGAGTCATCATCGGGCGTTTCTCGTCTCCACGCCAGTAGGCACCAGCAATAGAAAGAAGTTTCACGGCCTTAATCTTCGAAGTGTCGGGCAGATGCGGTCCACGACAGAGGTCGGTGAAGGTGCCGCTTTCGTAGAAAGAGATTGTGCCGTCTTCGAGTTCGTTGATAAGTTCAAGCTTGTATTGATCGCCTTTTTTTGTAAAATGCTCAATGGCCTCGGCTTTGGAAACATCGCGTCGTGTCAGGGGTTGATTCTGACGGGCAAGTTCCAGAAATTTCTTCTCTATGGCTTCGAGATCGGCTTCAACAATGCTGTTGGCGCCGAAATCCATGTCGTAGTAAAAGCCGTTTTCGATGTCCGGGCCAATGCCAAATTTAGTTCCGGGATACAGCTGTTCAACGGCTTCAGCCATCAGGTGAGCAGAGCTGTGCCAGAATGTGGCTTTGCCTTCGGTGTTGTCCCAGGTGAACAATTTCACGCGGGCATCCGAAGTAATCATCCGGTTCAGATCCCAGATTTCGTCATTGACTTTAGCCGAAAGCACGTTACGGGCAAGCCCCTCGCTGATGCTGAGGGCTACATCCATGCTGTTGACTGCGTTTTCGTATTCACGCACACTGCCGTCGGGTAAAGTAATTCGGACCATTTTTTTTAGTTTTCAAAAAGAGGTGCAAAAGTACAAATAATCATTGAATTGACCAAACAAATTATAATGTGATGATTATTTGAAAATTCGGCAATTTGAAAGTGTGGGTAGAGTCATTTTTGTATTTGTCATTTTGTCTTTAATTTTGAAAAAATCAACTAAAGCAGGCGGCATATGGCAAGATGCAAGAGGTAAGAGGCAGGCGGCAAGCAGCATGAGGCATAGAGCATGGAGTATGGAGTTGCTTCGCTCTCACACTGTTCACTCACTCTGAATTGGGCATGAGGCAGAAAGCTTGAGAAATTCGAATACGCCGCGGCTGGCGGACAAGCTGATAGCTGACAAGTAGAAAAATAACATGCGATTAAAAAAATTATCTTTGTATTATTGATTCAACGATTATGAATTTTATTGAAATAAGGCGCAACCTTCACAAACATCCTGAATTATCAGGGCAGGAGCAATATGCAGCTGCACTAATCATTGACAAGCTGCGCGAGATGAATATTAAAACAATTCATCATCCAATAGGCGGACAATCGGTGCTGGCTGTGATTGAAGGGAAACAAGCGGGGCCTGCATTGTTGTTCCGTTGCGACATCGATGCATTGCCAATACAGGAACTTGCGCAACACGATCATGTATCGGAAAACGATGGAGTCATGCACGCCTGCGGACACGATGGGCACACAGCCATAATGCTTCGCTTCGCCGAAATGCTGATGCAGAGCCCGCTTGAAAAAGGCAACGTATTACTATTATTTCAGGCTGCTGAAGAAACCGGCAATGGCGCCAGATCGATAATTAAATCAAAAATCCTTGACAAATACAATGTTTCTGAAGCATTTGCACTGCATAATATTCCTGGATTTAAAAAAAATCAAATCATTTGTCGCAAAGGCCCTTTTACTGCGGCTGTAGAGAGTTTGCAGATTTTACTGATTGGAAAAACAAGTCATGCATCTGAGCCCGAAAAAGGCATCAGTCCTGCATCTGCGGTTGCTGACATTATCCGTTATTTTGAAACGCTGAATCAGACCGAAAAGAGCAGACCTGATTATTTCATGAGCACACCGATACAAATAAAAATGGGTGCGGATGCATTCGGTACTTCTGCAGGTGAAGCCACAATCGGATATACGTTCCGTTCATGGTACAACACTTTGTTCGGACAGAAAAAAGAGGAAATCGAAAAAGGAGTTAAAAATGTAGTGCGCAAAACCGAAGGGCTGGATGTGAAATTCGACTGGGTTGAACCATTTTCATCCTGCGAGAATAATGCAGATGCCGTTTTACGCGTGAAGATGGCCTCCGAAAAATGTAATTTAAATTATATTGAGAAGCCGGAACCGTTTTCGTGGGGAGAAGATTTCGGACTAATAACAAACGAATATCCCGGAGCCTTCTTTGGTTTGGGGGCCGGAACCAACGTCCCGGCGCTGCATAACCCAGATTATGATTTTCCTGATGAGCTGATCGAAATCGGTGCGCAAATGTTTTTTGCAATCGTGGAGGAAAGCATGCGGCATGAGGCATAGGGCGTGCAGCTCAACGCGCAATGCTCAATGCATAGTGCATGGTGCATGGAGGTTTGAAGCATAATACATGAAAGCCTGAAAAATACGAATTCGCCGTGGTGGACGGACACGCAGATAGCTAACGGCTGAAGCTGACTACTGATAAGCAGAATGCACCGTTGCCTGTTGATAACCAAAATATTTTTAAACCACTGTTGATTTTAATATAGGTAATTTTGCGGCAAAATAGAAAACATTTGTCATGTATATTTTTCTGATCTTTTGTTTTATTATGCTGGCAAGCACCGGCGTGTTTTTTCTACCGCTGCGCTGGAAACACCTTTGGTCTCTCATTGTAGCATTGACTGCGGTAGCACTCGCCTGCATCCCCGCTGCAGAAGTATTTATTCAAGGAAAAGATTTTGTCATTTCAGGATTCAATGTTCCCCGAAACACAGCTCCGCTACTGTTCATTGATGGTCTGTCAGCATTCTTCATACTGATTGTCAGCTTTACCTGGCTGGCAGGACTTATCTACGCAAAGGGTTACCTTAAACCTTATTTCGAAACCAAAACACCGATACAAATTTCACTGCATTTATTTTCCTATTTATGGCTGGGTTTCGCAATGATTATGGTTGCTGTAGCACAAGATTTTCTATCATTTCTGATTGTGTGGGAACTCATGACATTATCATCTTTTATTCTTGTAATCTTCGATGCCGAAGAACGCAGTGTTTTGAAAGCCGGCATCAATTACCTGATACAAATGCATGTTGGACTGCTGTTTCTGATTGCAGCCATGCTGATTGCAGACACAGTCTCTTCTGTGGATGAATTCAGAGAATTGGGGGCGTATTTTTCAGTCCACTCCAATTTCATATTGTTTCTGCTTTTCTTTGTGGGCTTTGGAATAAAAGCGGGATTTATTCCCTTTCATTCATGGCTACCAAAAGCGCATCCAGCTGCGCCTTCGCATGTGTCTGGTGTCATGTCGGGCGTAATGATTAAAATGGGAATTTACGGGATCCTGCGCGTACTCTTGTATGTAGAGAATGATCTGGTGAATATTGGATTGCTAATTCTTGGAGTGTCTCTGTTAAGTGGCATTCTGGGCGTGCTGCAGGCCATTGTTCAAAATGATATTAAAAAACTGCTTGCATACAGTAGCATTGAAAACATTGGAATTATCGGCATTGGTATCGGACTCGGGGTTATCGGACTGGCGACAGAAAATCCGGTGCTGACTTTGCTTGGATTCAGCGGGGCCCTGCTCCACACCCTAAACCATTCGCTTTTCAAATCAATGCTTTTTTTCTCTGCCGGTTCTGTTTACAAATCGACGCACACGCGCAATATCAATCAGCTTGGTGGTCTGATGAAAAAAATGCCTTATACTGGGATGTTCTTTATAATTGGATCAGCAGCCATCTGCGGACTTCCACCGTTAAATGGTTTCATTTCAGAATATCTCATTTATTCCGGGATGTTTGCTGGTTTGGGTAATGCTTCATTTTATGAAACGCTCATTCTGATATTTTCGATCATTGGACTGGCGCTCATCGGAGGCCTGGCGCTGTTTGCATTTACAAAGGCAGCGGGAATAATATTTCTTGGTGAAGCACGAAGCGAGAAAGTTCATCATGCAACTGAATCTCCAAAGTCAATGTTGTGGCCGCTTTTCGCAATATCGTTTATTATTTTCATCATAGGTCTTGCTCCCGTTTTCTTCGCGGCTCCTTTGTTTTCAATGATCTCGCAATGGTTTAATCTAACCAACGCATCTATTGTCAGTGCTCCATATATTTTAAATCTGCAGGACATCAGCATTGTAGTAGGTATATTTGTTTTGCTCACTATCCTGATTCTAATCTGGCGGAAAATGCATCTGAAAAATAAACCGACAGAAAAAGGCCCAACCTGGGGTTGCGGCTACACTGCTCCAACTGCCGCATTACAATATACTTCGACATCCTACGCCGATAATATTGCGGGACTCGCACAACCCGCTCTTGGCCTGAAAAAAGAATTACCGATTATAGAGGAGAATGATTTATTCCCAGTATCAGCCACTTTCAAAACCACCCCTCATGATGTTATTCAGGAAAAATGGATTGACAAACCAACCGGCATCATTGCAGAATGGCTTAAAAAAATGGCTCGCATGCAAACAGGTCGCATCGAACATTATATTCTGTATGCCTTTGCATTCATGATTCTGATTTTCATTTTAACCTATTTTAATCTACTCTGATCATGATGACAATAGTGTTTATTCTGGCTTCTGCTATCGTTTTCCCCGGAATTATTCTTCGAGCAAAAAGCATTTTAGCTGGTCGCAAAGGCCCCGGAATGTTACAACCAATAAAAGATGTTGCATTGCTTTTTCAAAAAGGAAATGTAATCAGCACTACTACCAGTGTGATATTCAAAATGGCTCCGGCTGTTGGATTGGCTTCAGTAATTAGCGCCATTCTGGTTCTTCCGTTCGGACCTTTTCCGGCGCTGGTTTCATTCAATGGCGATATCGTTTTCTTCGCCTATATGCTTGGGCTTGGAAAGTTTTTTTTAATTCTGGCTGCGCTTGACACCGGTTCTGCATTTGAAGGAATGGGGGCCAATCGCGAGGCCTTATACTCGATGCTCACCGAACCGGCTTTTTTTATTCTCACGGGGACACTGGCCATGCTTACTGGTTACACATCCTTCAACGAAATTCTGGTTGGACTTTACAATCCAAACAATTCCTACATTCTTATCTATAGCATTCTCAGCGTAATTATTCTTGCGCAGATTATGCAGGTCGAAAACAGTCGTCTGCCTGTTGATGATCCAAAAACACATCTCGAACTCACCATGGTTCACGAGGTAATGATTCTTGATTATTCAGGTTTCGACAAGGCACTCATTCATATTACTTCGTGGATAAAATTTGCCATGTATTCAACATTGATATTCGATGTACTGATTCCTGTCCGCTGGAGTATCACGCTTCAACTCGGACTTTTCGCGCTCGTGATTGTTTTGATGGCTGTTTATATCGGATTCATTGAATCGTTCAAAGCGCGAAATAAAATCGGAAGGAATCCTGCATTTCTTTTCACCATCTCATCACTGGCTCTGCTGGCCTTTGTCGTGGCTCTTATACTTACTGAAAAAATGATTGTGTTATGATGGAATTTCTGATTGTTGCCTTTGCAGCAACACTGATTTATCTTTCAGCCGCCCAACGCTTTCGTGTGTTTGCGCGATTTATGGGCGTGCAGGGTTTGCTTATTTTTGGCATTGCATTTCTTGAATTGAATGAAATGGCTACAGGAAACCTTATTTTGATTGTTTCAGAAACACTCATTTTTAAAGGAATTATTGTTCCATTCATGCTGTTCTATATTATTCGCAGAACACAGGTTTTCAAAGTTCATTCGCAAGCAACATCCTCTTTCTACATTCTTATCCTCAACGCGGTGAGCCTCATTGTTTCAGTCATTGTTGCCTACACACTTCAGAACCCATTCATCAACGGGGTCTTTATGACAGTGGCTCTGTATGCGCTTTTGAGTGGTCTGATTATAATTGTTACGCACAAACTTATCATCTCCCACCTTATCGGATTTCTGATTATAGAAAATGCTGTTTTTCTTTTTACCATTGCTTTGGGAAACGAAATGCCGGCTCTCATAAACATCGCCATGCTGCTCGATATTTTTGTTGGTGTTCTGATATTGGGATTCTTTGGAATGCGCCTGAAACCAGATACAGGCGACCTTACACAATTAAAGGATTAAACTATGGAACTCATTTTATTTTTTTCCTTATCGCTGTTTTTCGGCATCATGGTTTTGATCATGCGAAGCAAACTCTTTACGCAAGGGGTGTCGCTGCTATTCTCCATTTCAATCATTGGTCTCACTGCTTACGGCTGGCTGCATCTGGATGAGTCGTCTGTTCATTTTTTCACATTTACTCACGAAGGGATGCTGCTTCTCAGTGTTCTGGCTCTTATAGCATTGCCCACTTTCTATCATGGATTCCGGTACACGCAAAATTCAACGGTCAGGCATTACAATATTTATCACGTTTCGATGATTGCCCTGATGACTTTTATGACCGGTGCCTATTTGTCTAATTCCATGACCATGCTGTGGGTATTTGTTGAAGCCACTACGCTGTCGGTTGCTGCGCTCATTTATCACGACCGTACTGCGCAATCGCTCGAAGCTACCTGGAAATATGTTTTTATCTGTTCAGTCGGTATATCGATTGCTTATGTTGGCGTGTTGCTGCTTGGCTTTATCTATGGTCGCTACGACGCTGCCAGTCTTACTTTCGATGAGTTTTCGGTACTGGTAAGTCAGGCCAATCCGATCTATTTAAAAGTGGCTTTTGTTTTTGTACTTGTTGGGTTCAGTACCAAAATGGGTTTGTTTCCCATGCACTCTGTCACTATTGATGCGCATTCCGTTGCACCTGCTCCGGTGAGTGCACTCATTTCCACAACACTCATGAACGTCGGATTCCTGGCTATTTTCCGGGTTTTTACTTTATTTTCTTCAACGGAAATTCTTCCATTCATGCAGCATTCATTGGTGCTGACAGGTATTCTTTCATTGCTGATTGCAGCCGGATACATGCTGAAAGCTTATCACATAAAAAGGATGTTTGCCTATTCAAGCCTGGAAATGATGGGGCTTGTAGCCATAGCCATGGGTAGCGGGCATCAGGGATATTATGCAGCTATTCTGCTTGTTCTGCTTCACACGCTCGTGAAAAGTTCCATCTTTTTTCACATGGGACAATTCAAAAAAGTGAATCATTCCTATGAATTAAAACAGGTTGGCAATTATATGAAAAACTATTCTGCCGGCGGAATGCTGTTGCTCCTTTGCGTTGTTTTTATTCTGGCTATTCCACCATCCGGAATTTTCATCAGCGAATTCCTCATTTTCAAAACCCTGATTGCGCAGCAACATTGGATCACTTTTATTGTTACCGCGTTGCTACTGACAGCAGTGATTTACGCTTTGCTCACGCGCATTTTGCATATACTTTTTTCCGATCCGGCGGAACCGATGAGCGAAATTGAAGAGCCGGGGAAAGTAAAAGCCATTGAAACAGTACCTCAATTCATATTACTCGCAATCGTTGCTGTTCTGTGTTTTTATCAGCCGCCATTTCTTGTAGATGCGATCAACGCAAGTATTACAGCGCTTCCTAAATAAAACATCATGAAGGAAAGTCATATCATATTAAGTCAAAACCCTTCTGTATTCGCGCTTACAGAGCTGCCTGTTATTGATTATGTGCAGTTCTGGCAGGAAATATCGTCATTGCTGAAAAGCAATAATAATCACATGATAGCGTATTTCCCGCTGTCGAATGGAGCCGACAAATGGAAATTCATCTGTGCCATTGCCGATGACGAAAACAAAAATATCCGGGTGTATTCGCATGAATGTCAGCGCGAGAATGCACAATTGGAAACATTGACCAAAGAAATAAATGCCGTTCATATTTTCGAACGCGAGATGCACGAAAATCATGGTATTCAATTTCCCGGAAATCCATGGTTGAAACCGGTGCGCTGGCCGCATGACCGCTATGACAAAAGCAACTGCATGAATGACTATCCTTTCTTTCATGTCGATAGCGAAGAGCTTCACGAAGTAGGCGTAGGGCCGGTTCACGCCGGAATTATTGAGCCCGGGCATTTTCGTTTTATATGTAATGGCGAAAAAGTTCATCACCTCGAAATCCATCTGGGATACCAGCATCGAGGCGTTGAAGCATTGTTTGTTTCAAAAATATCGCTGTTGCAAAAAGCCGTACTGAGTGAGAGCATTGCAGGTGACACGGCTGTTGGTCATTCACTTTGCCATGCACAACTGATCGAAGAACTTGCAGGATTTTCACCTTCTGAGAATCTTCAGCTGGAGCGGGCTGTAGCACTTGAGCTCGAAAGAATTGCTGTTCATTTAGGAGACACAGCTGCGCTTTGTGGCGACATCGCCTATCAGCTTGGGCAAGTTGTTTGCGAATCGCTGCGCACGGTTGTTATCAACACAACCCAGTATTGGTGCGGAAATCGACTGGGTAAAGGATTTATTCGCGCAGGCGGAAGCCATTATCCAATGACAAATGATGTTGCGGAAGAGATTCTGAAAAATCTGGATTATGTCGAAGGCCGCTTCAATGAAATGGCTGCACATCTTTATTCCATGCCAGGTGCGCTGTCTCGTTTCGATGGAATCGGAGTTGTTACCAATGAGCAAGGGTTACGTGCAGGACTAACAGGAATGGCTGCACGAATGTGCGGAATCGAGCGCGATGTGCGGGCTACACATCCATTTCAAGCTTATCGGAATTTTGAATATGAGTCAACGGTTTTTCACGGCGGCGATGTTTTGGCGCGTGCACTCATGCGCAGAGGCGAGATTGCAAAGTCGATTGAGTTAATCAGGACTGTGGTTGCAGATATTCTGTCACGGATTGCAAATCCGCGCCAGAATGTGATTACAAATCCGCACCAGATTGTTGATGTAAAAAACGCAGCGCCTGATTACAAAATGGCTCTGGCTGCGAATTCCGTATGTATATCCTTGACGGAAGGATGGCGTGGCGAAATCGTTCATGTGGCTGTGACTGATGCGCAAGGCGATATTTCAAAATACAAAATCACAGATCCTTCATTGCACAACTGGACCGGACTCGCGCTGGCAGTGCGAAATCAGGAGATATCCGATTTTCCGGTCTGCAACAAAAGTTTCAACCTGAGTTATTGTGGCCACGATTTATAATCAGCAATTATTATGAAATTTTCACGCGAATTGCAGCTTCCGGTTCTTCCGGAAAAAGAAACCGAGAAAAATAAAAATATCAGGAACGCTTATTTCGGTATTCCCGAAACGGGCATTCTGCTTCATCACGGGAAACAATTTGTGCCAGATCTGAAAAAACCCGTGCTGACAGAATTATTCCGCGGTCGCCCCGAAATCAGCGCTGATATTAGTTCAGATGAACAAAAAATGGTGGTGGAACTTTGTCCTACAGAGGCGTTTGAAACAAATCCTTTTTGTCTGAACCTTGGCAAATGCGTCTTCTGTAAAGAATGTCATTTTGTGCTGCCCGACAAAATAAAATTTACAAACGATTATAAAATTGCCACCAACGACCCTGAAAAGCTGAAGATTTTTCCGGGACAGACCACATCTATCGAATTCAACGACGCACTTCGCAGAAAAGAAATAAAAAAGCTTTTTCGCAAATCGTTGAAACTGCGCCAGGTATCGGCTGCAGGCGATAATTCCTGCGAGATGGAACTGAATGCTGCAGGCAATGTGAACTTCGACATGGGGCGCTACGGGATTGAATTTGTGGCATCACCCCGCCATGCAGATGGCATTGTTATTACTGGGCCGATCTCAGAAAACATGGCCCGCGCGCTCGAAATCACATGGGAAGCAATCCCCTCCCACAAAATATGCATTCTGGCCGGTACCGATGCCATTTCAGGCGGTATTTTCGCCGAGAGTCCGGCCTTGAACCGAAGTGTAATAGAACCCGTTGATCCTGTCACGGATTGCAAATCCGCGCCAGGAAAAAGTATTAAAGTCGATTTATATGTCCCGGGCAATCCCTGTCACCCGTTGACATTCATCAACGGAGTGCTGTCGCTGATTGGGAAATAAGCGGATTTTTAAAATATTTTCACTGGTCGTATCACAATTAAAAAAAAGTTTCTATATTTGCAGTCCCAAAACCAAGGGAAAGTACAAACGGTTCGGTAGTTCAGTTGGTTAGAATACGTGCCTGTCACGCACGGGGTCGCGGGTTCGAGTCCCGTCCGGACCGCTTTTTAAAAGAGCAATCTAAAGTAAAGTCCTGAAATTCAATGATTTTCGGGACTTTTTCTTTTACAGCCAATAGCAAAAAACCCACGAAAAATACCGTTTTCAGTTGGACTTCTGGCTGGACTAAACGCACTTTCGATTTAGTCCAGCCAGAATGGTTTTTATGCGCTGAATTACAGCATTTTGCATTTTGTTTTAGGAACTGGTTTTCGTAACTTTAATCTTTAAAAAAAGGAGGAAATTATGACCGCCAGACCACGCATTTCATTTCTGTTCTACATTAAAAGAACAAAACTTCTAAAAAACGGTGAAGCACCCATCTACCTTAAAATTAAAGTAGGTAATGGAAAAGCAGAACTGGCCCTGTTCAGGTCCATTCAGCCACAGCTGTGGGATACTGCGAAAAACAAAGCCAGGGGAAATACAAAAGAAGCTGATGATGTAAACAAATACATGAATTACATTATTCAGCAAATCAGCAACCACCTGAATCATTTGTATGAAACCGGTTTTGAAATATCTGCACAACGGCTGAAAAACACCTTTCTGGGAATAAACGACAATGAGAAAACCATTGTGAGCGTTGTTCAGGAACACAACCGCACTTTAAAATTACTGGTTGGAAAGGAATATGCTCCAGCAACGTACAGAAAGTTTGAGACAACACTGCAGCATTTGAAGGATTATATTAAATCAAAATATTCCGTGTCGGATTTACCGCTTGATAAAATTGATACAGACTTCGTTAGAGGTTTTGATCTGTATCTGAAAACGGTGCAGAACTGCCAGCAAAATTCAGCTATGAAACATATCAAAAACCTGAAAAAGATTATCCGAATCTGCGCCGGAAACGGCTGGATGAAAACAGATCCGTTTGTAAATTACAAAATCAGAATACAAAAAGTTGAAAAAGAATTTCTGACAGAACAGGAATTGCAAAAAATCGGCGACAAACAATTTTCTGTTGAACGTCTGCAGCAGGTAGCTGACACCTTCCTGTTTGCCTGCTACACCGGATTCGCCTACTCCGACCTGAAAGCGCTTACACTGGAAAATCTGTCGGAAAGCGAAAACGGACAGCTGTGGATTCACACACACCGACTGAAAACCGGCATGGCATCACATGTTCCGCTGCTTCCTGCCGCCAGAATGATTCTTCTGAAATACCGCAGCAATCCCTATTGTCAGGAAAACAATGTCCTTTTCCCGGTATTGTCGAATCAGAAACTCAATGCCTATCTGAAAGAAATAGCAGACCTGTGCGGCCTTACTAAAAATCTGACCACGCACATGGCCCGGCATACATTTGCTACAACCGTCACCCTGAACAACGGAATTCCAATCGAAAGCGTTTCAAAGATGCTTGGTCACAGCTCCGTGAAAATGACCGAAATTTATGCGAAGCTGCTGGATAATAAAGTGGGAAATGATATGGCCAGAATTTTTGATAAGTATTCTGCAAAGTGAGTTGGAATAAGCTTGGGTGCAGTTTCTGAGAGTGCAAAGATTTTTAGGCAGACGTGACTTTCTGAAATCAATATATCATATTGGTAAAACTCTTTGTTATGTCTTTCGCAAAATAACCCTGGCAAGTTTGAAAATCTCTTTTCAGCTCAATCAAATCCTGATTTTCCTGAAAGTTTCAGACTGCTACCCGTTATTCCATGAAAATACCGGTTTAGCCATATTATTCAAAAATAGTACCTGCTATTCCATTTTCATGTTTAATAATACCTGTTTTTCCATTTTTATTCTCATTATACCTTTTTTTCCACACCAATACCTAAAAATCCCTATATTTGCAAAATTCAAATTCTTGCACAATGAATAAAAAAAGGTTTTCTATAAATGCAGGCGTATTTCATGGACGGACTGCACCGGAGCAAGGGGTAATAGCAGGCTATGCCGCAATAATAGACACCCTTGGGCTGGAATTACCTATGCCTTCAATACTGTCATTGATATGCAACACGCGAAAACAATACAGTACCGGGGAATGGAATGTTTTTTCTTCACGCGCAGCTTTCGAAGACACATTATACCGACACCTCGTTTTTGCTCTTAAATACGAAGGACTACATTTATTATTTTTTAAAAAACTCTTTGAAAAACTAAGCGCTAAAGATGTTGTAGCAATTCTTAAAGAGGAACCGACAGGTCAGTACTCAAGAAAAATATGGTTTCTATACGAATGGCTGATGCACAAAGAACTCCCAATCGATGATCTGACAATAAAAAACTATGTGCCGCTTGTTGACGATTCACTTCAGTTTGCCTTATCATCTGGCTCAAAATCGCCAAGACACAGAATCATCAACAATCTTCCGGGGACCAGGGATTTCTGCCCTTTGATCCGGAAAACAGCAAAACTGGAAAACTATATAAAAGAAAATATTTCCGGTCGCAAATCAGCGTATCTGAAAAAAATACACAAAGACATTCTTCAACGAACCGCAGCATTTTTGCTTCTTAAGGATTCCAAAGCGTCATTCAGTATTGAAGGAGAGAGCCCCAAAAGCAGCCGTGCGGCACGATGGGGAAGAATTATAGGACAGGCCGGCAATAATGATCTTACAAAAGAGGAATTGATCCGGTTGCAACAGGCTGTTATTGAAAACGCGCGCTTTATCAAGCTGGGTTTCCGGGAACAGGGCGGATTTGTGGGAGAACATGACCGTATTACCGGAGAGCCAGTTCCCGACCACATTTCAGCAAAATGGCAGGATGTGAAACAATTGATTAACGGGCTTATAGCGTCAAATGAATTATTACTAAACGATGAAATAGACGCAGTACTGACGGCGACAGTAATAGCATTCGGATTTGTTTTCATACATCCGTTTGTCGATGGAAATGGCCGCATCCATCGTTATCTGATTCATCATGTATTGATGAGAAAACAATTCTCCGCACAAGGGCTTGTTTTTCCAGTCTCGGCTTCCATTCTGAATCATATAGATGATTATCGCAAAGCACTGGAAAGCCATTCGCAACCCCTGCTCGATTTTATTGAATGGAAAGAAACCAGCGATCACAATATTGAAGTGTTGAATGATACGATAGATTACTACAGATATTTTGACGCAACAAGGCTTGCGGAATTTCTATATGATTGTGTAAATGACACAATTCAGAACATCATTCCTGCCGAGCTGAAATATATACAGCAATATGATGAATTGAAAAGATACATTGAAAATAAATTCGAAATGCCCGACAAACTCATCGCAACCCTGGTGCGGTTTCTCGAACAGAACAATGGAAAACTATCGCAAAGAGCAAGGGAAAAAGAATTTGAGGCTCTGACTGAAACTGAAGTCAGGGATATCGAAAAAATATATCTTGAAATTTTCAGGTAACATTCATACTCCGAATAAATAGACAACCATCAAGTCGTTTGGTCATAGTCCGTTAATGCCGGCGAAAAAGGGTTATCAGCCAGCACACCCATGGTAACTGTTGTCTTACCTTAAAAAACTTCGGCAATATCAATTGTCTTTAAACCCATAGCCATAGTTTGTATAACAGCACAAAGAAATGTCACTATCACCAATAAAACAAGTATTTTGGCAATTGTGACATTTATAAATACAATCGTATTTGAGTTTTTATAGCCATAGTTTATGCCATTAACCCCGCCATACATTTGCAACGACAGTCGCTCTAAACAACGGGATCCCGATCGAAAGCGTATCGAAAATGCTTGGGCACAGCTCCGTGAAAATGACTGAGATTTATGCGAAGCTGCTGGATAATAAAGTGGGAGACGATATGGCCAAGATTTTTGGAAAGTATTCTGCTGGAAGATCATCAAATGATGAAAAGCATTGGCCTGAGAACTAACTTCAGCTCTTTCTGAGAGGATTATTGGTTGGCACATCTTTCAAATGGCTTAGATTTGATTAGATATTGCATGTCAACAGGTTGTTACAGGAAAACACGTTGCACTATAACTGTAATTTTATACATGCTTTAAATATTCTTGTTTCTCCAGCTTTTATAAGATGAATATTTGCGCTGCAACTGGTTAAATTGAAATTATTTTGGCAATGGAAACTCCATACTAAATCTCCATTCCAGCGAATTGATCTTGTTTGTCAATTTTTCTAAATCCGAAATTATTTCACGAAAGACCGGTGGATTTTCTTCATAGATCATTTGTTCAATCATTACATTGTAGTCGTCTTTCCATGCTTGCATCAACTCCTCAGGAGGTATCGGATTTATTGACTGAGGCTGATGTAAATTGTAGTTCACTTCGCCCACTCTTGTAAAATGGTATCGATGATTTACAATTGTCTCGTACAAAGTCCTGTCTGTAAGCGCATTTTCAGCAAAACGTGTTTTAGATAATTTCACCACATCGTACAAATGGCGACTGAGTCGATTAACTCTTCTTTTTTCAACTGGCCGGTGAAATTCTTCATGTAATAGAAAGATTTTCTCCAGAAAAGTTCTTTCCGGATTAACGGTTGGAATAATGGCTGGGGGCTGGATGAAATTTGCGTCAGGAAACACATCGTCAAGATGCGGAATAATGCTTCTCATGGTGAAAGGTTCACGTAAAGAACGACAACTGATCTCTATCTGAACGGCAGGCTGCAAGTAGCCGGGCGCTTCAATCACATTTGGATAATAAATAATTATTTTCCGATCCCGATCGCTTTCCTTTTCCTTCACCAGTTCAAGACGCACATCCGTAAATCCTTTGATTTCAAACTTTTCAATCAATTTCGGATAAAAAACGTTATCAACATACAAACCCGTTTGTTTCCGGAGATTACTGCGTTGTTTTTTGCTCAACTCTCCATCAAAGCCGAGAAATGCCCGATCCAGAGCTAAATCAACATCTTCAGAAAACCGGTCAATAATTCCCCATCCCTTGCTAAGTGAAGTGCCGCCTTTAAAGACGAGGTGTGCTGACACATCCATCCCGAAAACAACAGACAAAGTTTGCACCACCCACCAGTCCTTTTCTGCTGCAAACGCTGATAGACCGGTCTTTTCTGCTGTTTCAGCATAAGCCCTTCTCTTTGTTTCGTCAGCTATTGTTATCCAGGGATTCATGATTGTGTTTTCTTTATAGCTTTCCGCATAATTATCCGGATCCATTCAGGAGCCAGCTTTATATCGTGTTCCAGTCGATAAGGGTCTTCTTTTCCCAAATGCTTTAGGATGACATTTATCTCCGATTCGGTGACATTGCCCTTTCCGATTTCTTTAAGAGCCTGAATCACCACACTGCTTATTTTTCCAATTGCAGCCAGATTCCTGGGGGCAGTCTTTTTAAAAATAATTTTTCGTCTGCCAAAGGAAATTCTTCTCGCTGCGCCGTCAGTAAGATAAACAACATTCATCGGAACCTGCGTTGAGAGGCCCAACGCATTCAACGCTGCAGCTCCCGTTATAATAATCCGGCTTTTATCTCTTCGCCTGATGGCTTCTGCAATGGCTTCGGTGCCTGGCGTTACTGTTCCGAGTATCGGGTCGCTTTCCAATCGGGCATAAATGCCACGCGCCACGCGGGAAATAACTTCCTGTCCGACCAATCGCTCCAGAGCTTTGGCAACAGTTTTAGCTCCACCAAAAGACAAAAAATCTTCGGTAAAAAACAGCGTACCCCTCTTCGCTTTTTTAATTTTCGTAAGTATCAATTCTTCAGTGCTTAACATGACTATATTTTGAATATTTCGTCGCAAATATAGCATATAAATGCGACAATATTACTATCAGGGCGGAAATTACTTAATTATTTGTTCGGGACACTGGACTTGTATCGCACTAAAACAAGTTGTCAAGTTTTTCGCGCAATAAACTTGACATATTTCAAATATTCGTGAATAGCACTGTCCAAATACAACTACATATTGCAAAAACTGAATGTATAATGCAATTGTAGTGCGCATTAGTTCATTTTATACATTTACAGAATTAATGCACTTATTCATGTCTTATCAAGGAACTTTACATCGCTGGCTGTTACTAATGCAAAAAATAGGTGGAGGCCGTCACCCGTCGTTCGAAGAAATCAGGTCTTTTCTGCATAATCGCATTCAAAAGCATTGAAAATCATCAACGAAAATCAGGCGCTGATGCTTGTTCTTGCTTCGTTCTTGAACGAGAACGCGAGCATTGACCGGAGCCAGATTCTGCAACTGCTTAACACCCGTTTTCCGCATCTGGCCGCACAGGCCAATAACAATTCCGCCGATTTTTCTTACCGCAATCATCTTCTGCGTAAATGCGAATCAGTCGCAAATCAATCTTCCGCAAGCGTATTGCCTCAGATGCCCAAAATGGTGATGAATATGGAGAAAACAGAAAAAGATATACTACCCGAATAATATTTTAGTTTAATTGCATAAATATCCAACTATGAACACATTTGAAGAAAAGTATCTGAACAAAATCCAGGACTTATTTGAAAAGTATAAAGGGAAAATGGAGGACCCGGAATTGAATAAAATCCTTAAACGAAACTATGTTTATTCAGAAGTTAATAGCTCTGCAAAAATTCTGATCTGTGGATTAAATCCGTCTTTCAGAGAAAATCAAGAAAATGAAGGCGGCAAAGATCCATTTGAACCATATGGTTTTAATTTTCATGAGGTTGTTGAGAAAGACTCTTTTTATAAAAAGCGATACGACCTTTTACCAATACCATTAGCATCAAAAGCAACATATATTGACATGCTCGTTCAGCGCCATTCCAATCAGAAAGATTTATTGAAGTTTTGTTCTACTGAAAAAGGGAAATCATTCCTTGCGCAACAACTTGAAATTACAAAAGATGTGGTTGAACAATTAAAGCCATCTCTTATACTTGTTTTCAACCGTTTTGCATCAAACTTTTGGGGCTTAAATCCTAAAATACAAGCTGATGGCAAATTCACTAACATTTGGCTTGGCTATACTTTTGAAGACAACAATGACGGATCGTTTACGATTAAAAAAGAAATGCTCAAAGACTCTATTGGAAATAAAAAAGAAACAACGCTTGCTGGCACGAAAATTTACTTCTCTAAACATTTAGACTGGAGAGTTCGTAAAGAAGAATATGGTCAAATCTCATCAACAGTGAAGGACTTGATTAGTAAATACGGGAAGTAACAACTAACAACGGCAAGGCTTATTGATCAATGTCTGAGTTGGGAATTGCCATCGCTCCATTCTTTTAACAAAGTAGAGTTTGTTGTATAATTCATCACCAGAGTGGCGCTGGGTGACCGGAATCGGTGGCGCCGATTGGGCCGGAATTGGCCCTATTATGATCTTCGTCTATCACACCACCAAAAAAGGCAATTTATATGGCAAAACGACGCGTGTGAAATGAACTCAATTATTGAAGTCGTTGCTGATCTGAGCATACATTTCGGCCTAACTTAAACAACCTTAGGGTAAACAGAATCATCCATGTTATTAATAATAGTCCTCCGGGCATAGCGATAGCGGTAGCCATGTTTTCAACTCCTGAAATAAAGTTTATCAATACAATATATAACAGCATGAATATGCTTCCAATGATGCCAATCCAGGAATTAATTTTGCTAAAAACCCGGCCATGCAGCATTACAATTGAAAATATTAAGTTCGCTATGGTTGGAATGAAAAAGCCAAGAAATATTCCGGGACTTCCATGAGCGCCTTGAGCAAGCATTGATTCTCCTGCTGCTGCATACAAAGTCCTTTGCGATTCAATGCTTGTCGCAAAATATTTATTACTCAATTCCAACATTGGTAAGGCGGTATTGTTGGCAACCATAATTGCTGAGCCAAAAAGGAATGCAATCAACGCTAAAAAAGCGTAACCAACATTTGTGTTTCTGTGAACTGCAAAAAGTGCTATGTAAACGGGTATTAAAATAATTTGATTTACGATGTTTAAAAAGTCAAGATTATAGAGTCCGAGAAACACATTGCTTTGAAATTGTTCAAATCTGCCAATTGCTGTTCCGGGAAGAGCTGTCAAGTCGCCACCAGTCACATTGCCAATAAATACATCAAGAAGAATACCGGCTAAAGCAAGCAAAGTCATTATGCCGCCCAGAAAATAAATGTTTTTCCATTGTCTGTCGGTGTCAGAATGTTGAGTGGGGTCGTTATTTTTCATAATTGAAAATGTATTTAAAAGTCAAAAATTCAAGCACCCAGATGAATGTCATGCGTCACATGATAGTTTTATGCTGACGGTTTTTATTGCTCGCCATTACAATTTGCAGACCCAACACAAATATAGCAAATGCATTAAAAAAAACCTCATTTAACGCGTCTAAAAAATTACTTATTTTACATCAATTTGTAATACAGGTTGTTACTGAACGCAAAAGAGGTGGTTGCCGAATATAGATTTTCCCATGCATGGCGCAAAATAATAAAAGCACCCTGGTAATAGACCAAGGTGCTATTTTGTATTTTGGTATCGGTTCGAGGTATGACCAATTAGATGTTAAGAAGCGTTATTCCCATCAACCGAGATGAAGTATTGATGTGGGTTACAACCCTTCGCATGCCGTTGAAACCCTTGTTGGCCATACCGCATAGTGGCTTTCACTTTATTCTTTCTTCCGTAGAATCAATATGATATCAGCGGTTATTGCTGCGATTATTATCATTACATCTTGGAATACTCCAATGTTTATTGCGGCACTCAAACCCACAATTGCCCATAAAGAGGGAATAATCAATAAATACCTGGTAAATTTATTACCCGCAAGAATAAAAAATCCAAAAGTAAATATAGTTGAAGGACAGGGTAAACCCATCACTATGGTTCTTTCTATTGAACCTTCAACAAAATAGCTGATTATTGGATAAACAATTAAACCATACAAGATGAAAAAATATCCCAAATAGTCTTTAGTCTGTAGTGTGAATTTGAAAATGAGTCTATTCTTGCCGAACGTACTTAGCAAAATAAATAATCCCTGAAGGATAAAGAGTACTCCAAATAAGTATGCTGCTTTGTTTATTACTGTAAAAAAGGCAAGGTGATATGCTACTCCTATCCATATCCATAATGTACCAAGACAGATTCCTATTAACTTGTCTTTCGCTGATAATTTTGAGTGGAGTAAAAATAAACATCCAATTCCCATCATAAAAATAATCAGTTGAAACGGGAACATTGTCAAATTGTACTTCTCAATTACATTGAAAAACTGCTCAGTTGTAAATGGCAATTTCATACCAGTAAATTTTTAAATTACACAATCATATTCTTTTTTTGGTTTTGCACCAAACTTCCCGCAGTCTCAACGCAAATATAGTAAATGCGTCTATTCAAATTCTATTTACTACGTTTAAAAAGCATAAATATTTTTTATACTATTAAAAAACAGATTGTTGCTGAGTATTATGGTTTTTTGTTATCGGCAGCGGAATATTTTGTCTTAAAAAACCTTGAAAGCAAAAAACTAAACAGAATCAGTTCTAACCACGTTATTGAAATAATGATAATTTCAAAACGATATTCTCTTTGGATCCCATGCATGATTAAAACCAGAGTGAATGAAACTATCGCTAACAACAACCCAATAATTACAATCCACTTTATGCCTTTTTCAAGAGAGCTTGCTCCGCTAAAAACCGGGAATAAGACAAAAAATGAAATAATCATGAATAGAAATCCGATCTCTTCCAGCACAATAAAAATTCCATGTGGATTAAACTGTGTTAGCAGTGATATTCCATCGTATTCTCCTGACAAAATGGATGGTTGAATTACAGACACCTGAATAAAATAATCGACGATTAAGATTAGCGATGCCATTATTGCAAATACAACACTCATTAACCCGAATAATTTTTTATTCCCGGGTATTGTGTGATATATTGTAATCATCATAATCAAATAAGAAATTGATAAAATAATGGCAGGAAACATCCAGTAATAATCTCTTGGGAAACGGCTGGCAATATCTGTAAAAGGATATTCAAAACACGAGCCTGTGCAAAAAGGACCTGATAATGGAGGTGTAGCCATGGCAATTCCAAACGTAATTACCGTGAGAATTGTAGTAATGATTGAAACGTACCAACCAAATCTTGCATAATTCGGATTGCTATCCTGAAATAGTTTTTCATTTTCCATATTATACTTTTTTACTAATGTTTTTAACAAGAATAACCCCACAAACAATTGCTACGATGGCAATACAGGGTATAATAATAATGGCAGGGAAAACATTCACACCAGCCATAGCCATTGCAATAATTTTGGCAATCAGGGCAGTCATTAACAGCGAAAGGAAAATAAGATAAACAGGCGCTATGAGAAAACCGAATTTATTTTTTTTGATAAGCAAAAAACCCGCAACAAATGAAATTGGCAAAAACAAGGATAAATCAAAAGCCTGAACAGTCAATGTAGTATAATGCTGAACAGTTGCTGGCACAATTGACCTATCAAGTAAAGGGGGAACAATAACACCTAACCACAACATCGCAATACTGATGGCATTAAAAATCAAAAAACCACCAATGAATTTCACCGGAGTACTTTTGTTGAATCTGAATGGAAGCTCCTTTGTATCGATTGAAATCAATGTCAGCACCAGCCCGAAAAAAGACAATCCCGTGAGTGTTACATACACTAAAAACATGGAATTATACATGGCCATATTCATGTAAAAAAGATAGGTCAGGAAAATATAGTTTAATACTCCGGCCAACAAAAATTTTCCGCTCAGCAAACCCAGTCGAGAACGATAAAGTGAAAACAGTAAAAATGGGATTGCTAACAGCAGGGTTACATAATCCTGGGCAATACCCTGAATTGCAACATCGGACGACATGTGCTGATACAAGCCTTTACCATAAATAGTCACAGCTTGACCGTGAATTGATTTAAAAATATATTCGCCATTACCGCCTTCTGAAAGAATTCCGGCAAGAGAGGCGATTATTGCAAAAATGGAAATTAAAATGACGAGGACCGAAATTGTCTTTTTGTTCTGCATTTTAAAAAGATTTTAATTTGGTTGGAAAGGAATCGTTCAAAAACCAGTATTTCAACAGTTGAATATGCGTTTGTACATCGCTAACCATCCAGGCGTGACCTTTTGCAGGATAGTAAGCGCATTCACTATTTGGTATTTTCTTTGACAAAATCTGATGTGAGTTATGCATGTTTTCCGATTCTGATTCCCCAGAAACAAAAAAAGTCGGGCTACTGAATGTACAATTTTCCACGTCAATTTTCTGGCGATTGGCTTGCGACATGGCTTTGCGAAAAGATTTACGGGAAACCATTCGGATGTCTCCTTTAAATGATTCGAATTCTTCATCAGGTATTCCAAGACTGTTAGCCATTATTTTAATCATCATATTCGTTTTCAAAAAGGGCGATGTAATATTAACCCCGAATATGACAAATGATGCTCCTTTTATGGGTACAGCGCTGGCTCCATCAATAATAGCCTTGTCTATCAGGTCGGGATATTTTTCCAATAGTTTATAGATTAAACTGCCTCCCAGAGACAAACCCACCACATGTACTTTTCCATTACTTTTGGCTTTTATCAACTCTGCTATTTCATCAGCTACTTTGTCCATATCAGACCATTCAATGTGATTGCTTCTGCCATGACCGGGCAAGTCTGGTGCAATACAATGAAACGAGCTATCGAGTGCTGCAATGTGTTTTAGCCACATATTACTACACGACCCTGAACCATGCAGAAATACAATGGTTTTCGCGTTTTGCGTTCCGCTTTCATAAACAAACAATTCTTTAGCATCAATGGGATTCTGAGCAGTTAAGGTTTGTCCAGTGAAAATTGATATCATAATTGCTAATAATGGTTTCATGTGCGTTTGTTTTTTTATCACAACCAATCAAAAAGCCTTAAAAATTACCACTTTATTTTCACTGTAGCGAGTGTGTTGACATGATAAAAGAGATGTGATGCTGAAAAGGGAATGGGTGCCACATTCGTGTGTTTGTGCGGCATTTTTTTCTTATCTTCTTTTCCGGATATATCCAGCAAAAATTTCATGCAATCGTTACAGTGGCTTAATTCTTTGGATCGTTACTTTCGTCTTATATCGATAACACAAATATAGTAAATGCGTATATGTAGATTATATGTTCTTCGTATTCTTTTGAAAATAATTTATATGGCATTAATATATAGGCGTTTACAAAGCAGACTCTGCGTTTACGCAAGAACAGGAGACGTGTAAAATAGAAAAAAACACCCCAGCTCTTAAAGGAATGCCTTGTGTGGCTTTGAAAACAGTGAGAGGAACTATTGAACTATGTAAGTTACGTCGAAGTCAGCTTTGAATTCAATCAGAATTCGGGACGGGTGTGGAATTTCTGGCCTGCAGTCAGTTGCCATGACGGCGTTCGCTTTTACTTCATGGACTCCATAAGTTCATAGAAGTGCCTTAACTCTTACGTGCTATACAACTTGTCCCAGGCCGCGACTGTTTCTTCCTTCATTACTTCGGGTCTCTTCAGAATTTCATATGTAAACTCCTGTGGTGCCAATCCGGAAGCAGTTATCAGATTGCCGTCGCACACTGCCGGACAGTCGATATAATTATCCTGCCCTTTATATTCAGGACACATCATTTCCAGAAATCCTTTACCATAACTCGTATGCTTTCGACTATCTAAAATCCCCGAATTTGCCAATGCAACTGTAGCCCCGCATATTGCTGCCACAATAACACCACGGTCAATCAGGTTTTCAACCATTTCAAAAATGATTTTACTCAAAGTTAGGGAATATTTGATTATTGCAAACGCCGGCCAAATTGATCACCCTTCGTTGATAAAAGAATAGAACGGTTAGAGGGGTGGCGCTGTTTGCTCCGAAATGGGTGGCACCCAATGCTCCGAAACAGTCAGATTGTCAACTGTTTTACAATGTTACGGTGATTTGAAAGTGGCGCCGTTTCTGCCGGAATGTCAGGTCTCTTTTCTGAAATATTCCGATTAAAAAGTCATCAATTTTTGTGATTAGGGGTGGCGCCGTTTGGGCCGGAATATTCCACACCTCCAAATTACCATCACGTCCAGCCCGAAAAAAGCATTACAGAAGTTTTTGCGTCGGTACTTAGTCCGGAATTGGTATTCTGACTATTGCTGGTTGAAATCAACAACAATCATTTATTACTGCGATGAAAAGCACCTGTTAATTATAAAACTTTCTTAATTTTGAGTCGGAAATGAAAAGAATTGTTAAATTGGCATCCTGAAACGTATTTTAATAATATGAAAAGCAAAGAATTCATTATTGGTACATTGGCAATTGTGGCAGCAATTTTTGCTTTATTATTGTTTTCTGAAAGAAATCAAAACAAGAAACTCCGTGAAGAGAATCGTGACCTCGGCGAAGACAAGTTTAAATTATTGAAAGAAAGTATAAATCAAAATAAAGGACTTACACCGGAAGTTAAAAATCAAATCGAAAATTTAATATCTCACTTTAAATCGACTCACCCGAAGGTTTCGTCAGAGTTGAAAGATGTGCTTGATCAGATTCAGAACGGGAAGGACATTAAAGCAATCAGAGATCTTGCGAAAATTATTGAAAACCTTCTTAAAGAAAAATATCAAACAGAACCACGTTTTGCTAAACTCAAAAGAATAACCTTGAAACCTTTAATTGAGCATGCAAAAGAGATGTGTTTGTTTAACGATAAGTTGTATAATGCCGCTTGCATCCTGCATCAGTTCAGAAATGAAGAAAGTCATGAATTGGCAGTGCAAGATTCAGAAAACATAAAAATGGCAGCACTTCTTGGCGGCATTGAAATCATTGTAATAATAAAAGCGGCGTAAAATAAATCATGACAAAACAAATCAAAGACAAAGCAATTGAAGTTACACTGTGGGACGCGGCCAATAAGTTGCGCGGTAGTGTGGAGCCGGCCGAATACAAGCATGTGGTGTTGGGATTGATCTTTCTGAAGTTCGCCAGCGACAAATTCGAAGAACACCGCGCCAGGCTGATTGCCGAAGGCAAAGAAAAATATATTGAGATTGCCGATTTCTACAATATGAGCAATGTCTTTTTTCTCGAAGAAACCAGCCGATGGAGTTATCTGATCAAAAAATCGAAACAAAACGACATTGCTTTGCTCATTGATACTGCGCTGCATACCATTGAAAAAAACAACAAGGCGCTGAAAGGTGCCTTGCCCGACAATTATTTTTCGCGTCTGGGACTCGATGTAACCAAACTGGCTTCGTTGCTCGATACAATAAACGACATTGATACTACCAAAGATCCAAAGCAGGATGTCGTGGGAAAAGTGTATGAATATTTCCTTTCGAAATTTGCACTGGCCGAGGGTAAGGGCAAAGGCGAATTTTACACACCCAAAAGCATTGTAAACCTGATTGCCGAAATGATTGAGCCCTACAAGGGCATTATCTATGACCCGGCCTGCGGTTCGGGCGGCATGTTTGTTCAATCAATAAAGTTTATTGAAGCGCACCACGGCAACAAAAAAGAAATTTCCATTTACGGACAGGAATACACCAACACCACCTACAAACTGGCAAAGATGAACCTGGCCATACGCGGCATCAGTGGCAACCTGGGCGAAAAAGCAGCCGACACTTTTGGCGACGACCAGCACAAAGATCTGAAAGCCGATTACATTATGGCCAACCCACCTTTTAACCAGAAAGACTGGCGGGCCGAAAACGAGTTGATTGACGATCCCCGCTGGCGTGGCTACGATGTGCCGCCAAAAAGCAATGCCAACTATGCCTGGATTCTGAATATGGTGAGCAAACTCAGCGAAGACGGCGTTGCGGGCTTTATTCTGGCAAACGGCGCTCTGAGCGGCGGCGGCGAGGAATACAAAATACGCCGCAAGCTGATTGAAAACAATCTGGTGGAAGCCATTCTGGTGTTGCCTCAGGACATGTTTTATACCACCAATATCAGCGTTACACTGTGGATAATCAACAAAAACAAAAAAGCACATACCAAACAAATTGGTGATGAAATCCGCAGCTACCGCGACCGTTCAACAGAAATTCTGTTTATGGATCTCCGGCAGATGGGTATCCCGTTTGAGAAAAAATACACTCAGTTTTCCGAAGACGATATTTTGAAAATCACAGGGACTTATCACCTATGGCAATCCGGGGAAATTGAAAACATTCCGGAGTTCTGCTATTCCGCTTCGTTTGACGAAGTGGTGAAAAAAGATTTCTCGCTGGTTCCGAGCAAATACATTGAATTTGTAAACCGCGACGAGACTATAGATTTTGACGAAAAGATGAGAGCACTGCAAAGCGAATTGGCTGTATTGCTGAAAGCTGAGCAACAATCGAAGTTAGATTTATTAAAGGTTTTTAAAGAGCTGGGTTATGAACTCGAAAAATGAAATTGTCATTTATCAGGTAAATGATTCTTTGATAAAAATCGAGGTGAATATCGCCGACGAAACAATCTGGCTTTCGCAGCAGCAAATTGTAAAGTTGTTTGACAGCAGCAAAGCCAATATAAGCGAACACATCAAAAACATATTTTTATCGGGCGAACTGGACGAAATGTCAGTTGTTCGGAATTTCCGAACAACTGCCACTGATGGGAAAAGTTACAACATTAAGCACTATAATTTAGATGTCATCATCTCTGTTGGATATAGGGTAAATTCAATCAGAGGTACACAATTCCGCATTTGGGCAAACAGCATTCTGAAAGACTATTTGCTGAAAGGTTATTCCATAAATAACCGCATGAACAGAATAGAGGATCACGTATTTGCACTCACTGAAAGAATCGACAGAATAGATTTACAGGTAAATACCGGCGCTATTCCCCCGCAAGGTGTTTTCTTCAACGGGCAGATCTTTGATGCCTACACATTTGTTGCCGACATCATCCGCTCTGCAAAAAAATCGATTACTTTAATTGATAATTACGTCGATGATTCCGTTTTGGTTTTGCTGGAAAAAAGAAACAAGGGAGTATCGGTCTGTATTTACACAAAAAACATCAGCAAACAACTCAGGCTGGACCTTGAAAAACACAACGCCCAATATCCGGCCATAGAAATATCGCTCTTTCATGATGCCCACGATCGCTTCCTGCTTATCGATGATTCGGAGTTGTTTCACATTGGAGCTTCGCTCAAGGATTTGGGAAAGAAATGGTTTGCTTTTTCCAAAATAGTGGATAAAGAAATGATCGATAATTTGAGGATGCGCTTATGAAATCGAATTATAAACGTATCGGTGATTTTATTCAGCTTGTTGATGAGCGCAACAAAGGTTTGCACATAAACCAACTTCTCGGATTAAGTATTTCAAAACAATTCATTCCATCTGTTGCAAACATTATTGGAACAGACATGGAGAACTACAAAATCATTCGAAAAAACCAATTTGCCTGCAGCACCATGCAGGTTAGGCGCGATAAAAAGATGCCCGTAGCCCTGCTGAAAGAACTTGATGAAGCCATTATTTCACAGGCATATCCGGTATTTGAGGTAAAAGACAAAAATGTGCTTTTACCCGAATATTTAATGATGTGGTTTGAACGTTCAGAGTTTGACCGCGAGGCATGTTTTAACGCCATTGGCGGTGTCAGAGGCAGCCTGGAATGGGAGGATTTTGAAAACATGCAGCTTCCCGTTCCCCCAATTGACCAGCAGCGCGAAACAGTAGCCGAATACAACACCATTCAAAACCGCATAAACCTTAACAAACAGCTGATACAAAAACTGGAGGAAACTGCGCAGACGATTTATAAACAATGGTTTGTGGATTATGAATTTCCTGATGAAAACGGAAAACCTTATAAAAGTAGTGGTGGGGAAATGGTTGAATCGGAACTTGGGAATATTCCGAGGGGGTGGGAAGTTGATTGCTTTGGAAATGTGGTAAAAGATTTTATTTCTAAGAGAGGAAAAAGCAAATCAACAATGAATTTGCAACCATTTAGTTGTGAATTTATGTATCCTGTTATTTCTGCAATGAATATTAGTAATGGTAAAATTGTGAAATACGATACAATACCCTATGTTAATTCTAAGGAATTCAATAAATGGATGAACCCTAAACTTGAAGCCGATGATGTGTTATTAACATCTGAAGCACCGCTAGGTGAAACATTTTATATAGCAGTGAATCCAGACTATGCATTGAGTCAAAGGCTTTTTGCTTTAAGAACGAAGAAAGAAAAAATATCTGGGTGGTTTTTGTATATGTGGCTTAATTCGCGACATGCTAAACAAGATTTAGAAGGACGTTCCTCTGGAACTACTGTTTTTGGAATTAAGCTGTCTGAATTAAAAAAAATCAGTATTCTAATTCCTAATAGACTAATTGAATATCAGTTTCATCAAGGAACAATTGAATTGTCGAAACTCATTGAATTAAAAAACCAAGAAAACCAGAAGCTAACGGAGCTGAAAGAATTATTACTCTCTAAACTTGCAACAATAGTATAATGAAAAAAGAAACAGATGAACCCGAAGTGGATGAAGAAACCCCGAAATATATTTTGCTTCAAAGCGAATTTTCTTTGTCCTATACAACAGCAGATTGTTTTGTGAATGACAAAGCAGTTGAGAATAAAACAGAACCTAAACTATCAGCCAAAGAATTTTGCATTGAGAAACAAAAATCATTTTATGACTCCTTTCTGAAAAGACATATCAAGAATGTGGTTGTATTAACAGCCGCAGGTACCTCAATGGACAATGGGGCACAAGATACAAGTGGCAAAACAAGAGAAGGGCTTTGGGATTATTGCAATACTGAAATTGATGCTTTTGCAGATTCAATTATGGACTTTAAAACAAAACCTTTTTATATAAAAAAAGACATTGAAGGATTGTTATCTCATTTAATTTTATTTGAAAAGTTAACTGGTGTAATAAAAAAAGATGAAGTTGTTTTACGAGAAAAACTTGAATCAAAAATTGCAGAAGCATGTAAATTGAAATTGCAACCACAGGCACCACATAAAGATTTTCTAAACAAAATAATTGCAAGAAAGCCAAGCGACCCAAGAGTTCAACTATTTACAACCAATTATGATTTGCTTTTCGAAACTGCTGCTAATGAAAGTGGCTTTGTCGTTATTGACGGATTTTCATTTACACAACCGAGAAAATTTTCAGGAAGATACTTTGACCTTGATATTGTAAATCGAGAAAAAACAAGAATTAAACAAGAAGAAAGTTTTGTGTCTAAAGTGTTTCATTTATACAAATTACATGGCTCATTAAATTGGTTTAAAGACGAAAATGAAAATATTGTTCAGAAAGACAATCCTACAAAACCATTAATCATTTACCCTGCAAGCGAAAAGTATGAGAGTTCTTACGAACAACCGTATTTTGAAATGATGTCAAGGTTTCAACAAGCATTACGAAAAGAAAACACGTTGTTGATTGTAATTGGTTTTGGTTTTCAAGATAAACACATTCAAAATGTAATTATTGAGGCAGTTGAACAAAATCCAAGTTTTCAATTACTGATTGTAAACTACAATGGCTCAGGAGGAATTGAAACTGCTTGTATGAAATCATTTTTCGTTGATGAAAGCAAGAAGCAAGTAAAACGAAATGTAAATATTGTTTTTGACACATTCCGTGACTTCACAAAAAAACACCCATCAAATAACACATACATAGAACCAAATAAAGAAACAGGAAATGAATCCCTTTAATCATAATTATTTTTTGGGTTACATCAATGAGGTTTCGCCCCAATATGTAAAGGTGCATTTTCCTTCTTCTAACCTGTTGGAAAAATTCAGTCATAAAGGTGTTTTTTTTGCCGGGGGTAATGTTGGAAATTTTATTGTTATAGAAGGTGCTGAATTTGGGTTCCTTGCACGAATAATTGAAATTGAATTGCCGGATGGTGAAAGAAAAACAATAAGTGAAAAAGCAATTCAACATGATGAAACTGCATTCCATCCGTCTGGCAAAGCAGAACTGCTTTTAAGTTTTAGTGTATTTGAACCCGAAAAAACTGAAAAGACTGTTTCCAAGTACCCAACAATTGGTGCTAAAGTGTATTCATGTTCTGATGAGCAAATTGAAATCTATGTAAGGGAATTTGGCAAAAAGAATGGCGACTTAGAAAATGTTTATGCTGATTTAGGTAACCTGACTTCAAATTATGCTAAATGTAAAGTTTCAATTAATTCTATTTTCGGGCGGCACTGTGCTATTGTTGGAACAACTGGCGGAGGAAAAAGCTGGACAGTTGCAAAATTAGTGGAGGAGGTTATTTCAAAAACAAATAATAAATTAATTCTAATTGATGCCACAGGCGAGTATTCTAAACTTACTTCAAACTCCTTAACATTAGGAACTGATGCATATTTCCCGTATCAGAATTTATCAATACCTGATTTGTTTTTTCTGCTAAGACCAACTGGACAATCACAAAGGCCTGTTTTGCTTGAAGCAATACGTTCTTTGAAAATGGTTAGAATTGCTAAATCAGAAAATGCAAGTTATACTTCTAACACAAAGCAAAAAGCAGAAAAAGAGAAGGGTAAATATTACACATTCTATCAATCGAACACAAAGGAAATAGAAGACAATACTTGCAATTTTGATATATTACATTTGATTGAGCAAATTAAAGAGGAATGTGTTTATCCATCAGGTTATACAGACAAACTGCAAGACCCTAAAAAGTGGGGTGGCTATGATGCTAAAACTTATGATTACCAAACCTCACTCATTGGAAGAATTGCTGATTTGATTAATACGGAAATATTTAATAAACTATTAGGCTTTCAAGGTGCACCTACTGGATGCTCTTCAATAGTTGAAAAAATAGAAAAATTCATTGAACAGAACGATGAACAAATTTTAAGAATCAGTTTTGAAAATATTCCATCTTCATTTTCTGTAAAAGAAATCACAGCCAATGCACTTGCATCATTTTTATTAAACCTTGCAAGACACAATAAATTTAGGACCGACCCTCTGATTCTTGTTGTAGATGAAGCACACCAGTTTTTGAATAAAAACATCAAAGACGAATTTTTTGAAAGTCAAACATTAGATGCTTTTGATTTGATTGCAAAAGAGTGTAGGAAATATGGAATGTTTCTTTGCCTTGCTACGCAAATGCCAAGAGATATTCCTACTGGAACATTAAGCCAAATGGGAACTTTCATTGTTCACCGTTTAATAAATGAGCTTGATAGAAAATCAATTGAAAGTGCTGCATCTTCTGCAAACAGAAGTGCATTGTCTTTCTTGCCTATACTGGGAGAAGGAGAGGCGTTATTAGTTGGAGTTGATTTTCCAATGCCCTTATTAGTTAAGATTTCAGAACCTGAAAAGAAGCCACAATCAACCACCCCAAAACTAAAAGTAAAACCAGAGAAATAATTTTAGAAAAAATTCCCCAAAGAAAAAATATAAACCACCCATGCACCAAATCAAACAACTCTACAAAATCACCCAACAACTCAGGGAAAAACACCGTAGATGGAACAAGCAATTCACCCTAGATGGTAAACTGGTGGGCGATATTGGGGAGGTGCTGGCTGCGGAAAAGTATGGATTGGAGCTGTATCCGGAGAATTCAGAAGTGTATGATGGTGTGGAAATAGCTAGCGGAAGAAAGGTGCAGATAAAGGCTTCTTTCAAAGGGTACTTTCAATTTCCGTATGGCGAAGAAAAAATCCCGGATTATTTTCTGGCTGTATTGATTGATGAGCACGGGGAATTGCATGAGGTTTATAATGGTCCGGGACGTGTAGCGTATGATAATTACATTGTAAAACACAAACTGAAGCCATACAATAACTCCTACTACTCCGTTTCGAAGGGAAAGCTGAAGGGATTAATGAATCAGGTTTCAAAGGAGGACATGATTAAAGAAAGAATTGATTGATAATAGACATGGACATACAACAATTAAATGACTTTTTTTCAGAACATAAGATTCCAGTTTCAAAAGAAACAGTTGGATTTCTCGAAATCATTGGCAAGCAGCACCACGAGAATATTAACAGCGCCATATATGCGCATTTTATAAATTCGGGCAATGATGAAGTAAGGAATTTGTTTCTAGATACTCTGCTTGAATTGGTTGATAAAAAAAGTGGCAAATCACTTAGTCTCAGACAAGCTTTTGCTCAAACAGAAGTAAATACTGGACAAGGGCGCATTGATATTGTAATAAGCGATCAAACAAGCGACAATTTTATTGTTGTAGAAAACAAAATATACCACTGTCTTTTCAACGATTTGATGGATTACTGGCGGTTTATTAAGCAGAGTGAATCGCAAAAGGTTGGAGTTTTACTCACATTGCACCCGCATTCGATTCCGGAACCAGTTAAAGGGAAATTCATTAATATTACACACTTAGAGTGGATAAAACTGATTGAGACACGCTTTAACCCAGAAGTTTTGTCCGAAAAATACCGCGTTTACATTACCGATTTCATTGCCACAATTGAGTTATTAACGAAAGAGTATAAAATGAATGAATCAGTGAAATTCTATTTTCAGAATGCAGAGAAGGTTTTGCAAGCGAATGCTACAATGGACCATGCACATAGGTTTATTGATAATCAATTGGAAATAATTGCGGGCAACATTGGTTGGCAAACATATGGCAATTCAATGGGATGGCGCAATCTTTGGGATGGAAAGAATAAGCTTGATACGTATTTAACCATTCTTACTAAAGATTTGCTTGAAGGGAAATTGGCATTTACGATAATCCTGGAGTTGAATGAGAAGGATGTAAAACATGCTTCTGAGCTACAAACAATGCTAATAAATCATCCACAGGTGAAAGATAAAAAATGGGGGCCGCAGATAGGAAAATACATGCATTTACTTTGCAAATGTTATGATATTTCAGAAGATGAACTTGAGAATCTTGCAGATTTTGTTGTTCGAAAAATACATGAAGATTTTGCTGAAATAACCCATGCTGCAATAAAATTTATTTATCCAAATACAGATATCAGCAGTTGGGAAAAACAGTTTTTAGGGAAATGATACATATAAGCATCCACCAAATGAAATTCACAGAAGAAAAGTTGGAAAAGGCGTTTGCCGGGTTAATATGTGAGAAGATATGTCAAGTTTTCTGCGCGAAAAACTTGACAAATAGATTGGGTATATATCAATGCAATGGCCTTTGTAATGGACGGTGATGTAATTGGAGATGATGATTTACTACCGGGTAACAGAAATAGTAATGATGAGATTGATGGTAATGAAAATAGCTGTATATTTGTCCAGTAAATTAACGAATAAACTGGACATGTCCCAGATGATAATCACAATGACAATGCTATGAATGTTACTGATTATATTAGTGGTAAGATAGAACGACTGCCTAAAGGCTATGTTTTCACCTATGCTGATTTTGATACTGAGGTTAATCAAAAGGAAGCGGTTATAAAAGCATTGAACCGGATGGCGCAATCGGGCAAAATTGTCAAGCTGTCGAAAGGGCGCTATTATAAACCGGAGACCACGCCATTCGGCAATCTGCTGCCCGATCAGAAACAAGTGGTGAAAGACCTGCTGGAGGAAAACGGCAAGCCGACGGGCTATCTGACCGGTTACAGCATATACAACCAATTGGGATTAACCACTCAGGTGAGCAACACCATTCAGATTGGGAAAAATCAGGTTCGTCCCGGTTTTAAAAGAGAACGCTACACGATTGCATTTGTAAAGCAAAAAAACACCATTACCAAAGAGAATATCCCCTTACTGCAATTACTGGATGCCATCCGCTATATCAAAAAAATACCCGATGCCAGTACAGAAGCATCCTGCAAGCGGTTTTTAGCCATCATAAGGAAATTTTCTGACAAAGAAATCAGCACACTGGTTCGTCTGGCATTAAAGTATCCACCTGCAACGCGGGCTTTATTAGGAGCTTTGCTGGAGCAATTGAAAAAAGGTGCAGCAACGGATCAGCTTTTCAAGTCTTTGAATCCGATAACAAAATACAAACTGGCCGGCGCTTCCAAAGCATTGACCACTGCTGAAAAATGGAATATTGTATGAGATTGCACGAAGACAAAACATTATTCAGACAGGCAGGATTCACCCTGCAATTCTGCAGTATCATTACCTAAAAACCCGTCATATAACTATTGGGATATTTTAATTAATTTTGAGAAATGAATATTGCAAGGACAAATCGATTTTTATTTAACTGGAATTCGGAAATGAATAATAATACACTAAAATACAATGAGTTAGTTTTATTCGAATCTGGAAAACGTCTATTGCTATAATAACAAGGGTTAAAAATAAAATTCTCCGACGAAAAATAATTAAGCAATGACATCCGAATCAAACAGAATAGAATTTAAAAGAGAGCTTACTGATGGCCTGGAAAAAGAGGTGATTGCTTTCCTGAATTGTCGTGGGGGTGGCTTTGTTTACATAGGCATTGATAAGCAAGGCAAGGCTGTTGGAGTTAAAGATGCCGATGGAGACCAACTGAAGATAAAAGACAGGTTGAAACATAATATTTCGCCCTCTTGCATGGGCTTGTTTGATGTGGTGTGTGAACAAAAAGAGGGTGTTGATATAATAAAAATCATTGTACTCAGTGGAAGTGAAAAGCCCTATTTTTTGAAAAAATTCGGCATGACCGAAAAAGGTTGCTTTATCCGCATCGGTAGCGCTTCGGAACCAATGCCTCAAAGAATAATTGATGAGTTGTTTGCTAAACGTACACGCAATTCCATCAGCAAAATCAAATCGAACAGACAGGACCTGCATTTTGAGCAGCTAAAAATTTATTACGAAGAAAGAGGGTTAAAGCTAAACGCCAGATTTACTACCAATCTGGAGTTGCTCAATGCCGATGGCGATCTTAATTATGTCGCCTACCTTTTATCAGACACCAATGGTTTATCCATTAAAGTCGCCAAATACAAGGGGCTGAACAGGGTTGAATTGATCGAAAACAATGAGTATGGCTATTGCTCGTTGATTAAAGCCACCAAGCAGGTGCTTGATAAAATCGAACTGGAAAACAAAACCCGGGCAAAGATTACATCCAAAGAGAGAGAAGACTCCCGTTTGTGGAATCCGGTTGCCATGCGTGAAGCGATTATTAACGCTATTGTGCATAACGATTATACCAATGAAGTACCTCCAAAATTCGAGATTTTTGCGGATAGGATAGAAATTACATCTGCAGGCAGTCTGCCGGATAGTATTAGCTTGGAAGAGTTTTTTGAGGGTATCTCCGTTCCACGCAATAAGGAATTGATGCGGGTATTCAAAGATCTTGAGTTGGTTGAACAGCTGGGTTCAGGCATTCCCAGAATCCTGGAAAGCTACGGACGTGAATGTTTCAAGTTTACTGCTAATTTTCTACGCATGACTTTTCCAGCGACCGGTAATGTTCATGGTGCTACTGTTGAAGGTGGTCCAATAGGTGGTCCAATAGGTGGTCCAATAGGTGGTCCAATAGGTGGTCCAATAGGAAGCTTAACAGACAGGCAAAGAGAGATTTTAAAGCTGATTACGGAAGATAATAAACTGACTAAAAGAAAACTTGCCGAAAAGCTTGACATTAATGTTTCTGCCGCCCAGGGTCATTTGGATATACTTAAAGAGAAAGGGATAATAGAAAGAATTGGTGGAACCAGAGGATACTGGAGAATAATAATTGAACTTTAAATGAAATTCACCGAAGCCAGTTTGGAACAATCATTTGTCGAGCTCTTGCACGAAGAGGGCTACGAGCATTTGCACGGCGATAAAATATCGAAAGCACCCGGCGAAGTGCTGATAGAAGAAGACTTGATGCGCTTTTTGCTTTCGGAGTACGCGAAAGAAGAACTTACAGAGACCGAAGCCAGAACGATCGTACTGCAGCTGAAGCGGCTTCCGGCCAGCGATCTGTACGACAGCAACCGTGCTTTTATGCGGATGCTTTCGGATGGATTTATTCTGAAAAGAGAAGACCGCAATCAGAAAGACATTTATATTCAGCTCATCAATTACGCAGGACTGAACAAGCACCGGCAACCCGAAGCCGAAGCTCTTATCACCATTGCAGCCGAGCCCGAAACGCCGTATCCACCCGATACAAACATTTACAAATTCGTCAATCAGCTGGAAATACACGGCAATGAAAAACGCATACCAGACGGTATTGTTTATGTGAATGGATTGCCGCTCGTGGTGTTTGAATTCAAAAGCGCCATACGCGAGGAGTCAACCATACATGATGCATACAAGCAATTGACGATTCGGTATCGCAGAGATATTCCCGAACTTTTTAAATACAATGCATTTTGTGTTATCAGCGATGGTGTGAATAATAAGGCGGGATCTTTCTTTGCGCCGTATGAGTTTTATTATGCGTGGCGCAGGGTTGCCGGATTAGCAAAAGATGTGGACGGTATAAACAGCATGTACACATTGATTCAGGGGATGTTTCACAAAGACCGTTTGCGCGATATTATCCGCAACTTTATTTACATACCTGACAGTTCCAGGAAAAGCGAGAAAATAGTTTGTCGCTATCCGCAATACTATGCTGCAAGAGCTTTATACGACAACATTAAGAATGCCCAAAAGCCAGAAGGGAATGGAAAAGGAGGAACTTATTTTGGTGCCACCGGTTGCGGTAAGAGTTTCACTATGCTTTATCTTGCCCGTCTGTTGATGAAAAGCGAATATTTCGAAAGTCCGACCATTGTGATGATAACTGATCGTACCGATTTGGATGATCAACTTTCGGGACAATTTACCAATGCTAAAAACTTTGTTGGAGACAATGCCATTGTAAGCGTGGAAAGCAGAGCAAATCTGAGAGAATTATTACAAGGCAGACAAAGCGGTGGTGTGTTTTTAACCACGATTCACAAGTTTACCGAGGATACGGAATTGCTTACCGACCGAACAAACATAATTTGCATTTCGGACGAAGCACACCGCAGTCAGGTAAATCTTGATCAGAAAGTTAAGGTGACTGACAAAGGAGTAACGAAGACTTTCGGCTTCGCAAAATACTTACACGATTCTTTGCCAAACGCCACTTTTGTAGGTTTTACGGGCACTCCAATTGATGCAACGCTTGACGTTTTTGGAAAAGTAGTCGATGCATACACGATGACTGAATCGGTGAAAGATGAAATCACCGTAAGAATTGTGTATGAAGGCCGCGCCGCCAAAGTAGCATTGAAAAACGGAGAATTGGAAAAGATTGAACAGTACTACGAAGAAGCCGCTGCAGCAGGAGCAAATGAATACCAAATAGAGCAAAGCAAAGAAGAATCGGCAAACATGTACGCTATCCTTGGCGATCCGAAACGATTGAAAGCTGTTGCAGAAGATTTCGTAAACCACTACTGCAACAGGGTTGCCGAAGGTTCAACCGTCAGGGGCAAAGCCATGTTTGTTTGCAGCAATCGTGAAATAGCATATGAATTGTATAAAAATATCATTGCCATAAAACCTGAATGGAATGAGATTCGTGCAGCTGAAGAAGGGGTGGAACTCACCGACAAAGATCGCAGAGAGTTGAAGCCGATTGAACGCATAAAAATGATTATGACCCGGGGACAGGATGATCCGAAAGAACTCTACGATTTGTTGGGCACTAAAGAAAATCGTAAAGAACTGGACCGGCAGTTTAAAAACGAAAAATCGAATTTCAAAATTGCGATTGTTGTCGATATGTGGCTCACAGGCTTTGATGTGCCGTTTCTGGATAGCATCTACATTGACAAACCCATTCAGCAACACAATCTGATTCAGACCATTTCGCGTGTAAACCGCAGGTATGAAGGAAAAAACAAAGGGCTGGTGGTGGATTACATCGGAATCAAAAAACAAATGAATCTCGCTTTGGCTAAGTACAACAAAGGCGACGAGGAAAATTTTGAAGATATTGCAGAATCATTAATCATTGTGAGAAATCATTTAGATCTTTTGGCTAAGATTTTTCACACATTTGACAGCTCGAAATACTTCAAAGGCACAACGATTCAACAGCTAAACACGTTGAATCTGGCTGCTGAGTTTGTTCAGCAGACGAAAGACTTTGAAAACCGCTTTATGGGATTTGTAAAGCGGCTAAAAGCTGCCTATGATATTTGTGCCGGGAGTGAGCATCTGACGCAACCGGAAAGAGATTACACGCATTTTTATCTGGCTGTCCGGTCGATTGTTTTCAAACTCACCAAGGGCAATGCGCCAGACACAGCGCAAATGAATGCAAGAGTGAGGGAAATGATAAAAGAGGCTTTGCAGAGTGACGGAGTTGAAGAAATATTCAAACTCGGTGACGAAAATGAATCTGAGCAAGACATTTTTGATGAAGATTATCTGGCTAAAATTGATAAAATCAAACTGCCGAATACCAAGATAAAACTGCTGCAACAGCTGCTTGCAAAAGTGATTGGTGAAATAAGAAAAGTGAACCGGGTAAAGGGAATTGATTTTACAAAGAAGATGCAAGCCCTTGTTGATCGCTATAACAACCGCGAAGCAAATGACATTCTGCGAAGCGAAGTGTATGAGGAAATGGCAAATGCATTGACTGATTTAATTTGGGAAGTTCACAAGGAATTTTCAGCAGGCGACGCACTTGGAATTGACTTTGAAGAAAAAGCATTTTACGATATTCTGAAAGAACTCTGCCTAAAGTATGACTTCAAATATCCTGATGATAAAATGATTGAATTGGCCAAAGCCGTCAAAGAATTAGTGGATGGACAAGCAAAATTTCCTGATTGGAATAAGCGCGATGATATAAAATCGGCTTTGAAAGTCGGCCTGATTCTTTTACTTGACGAATTTGGATATCCGCCGGTAGAGCGAGACGAAGTATATGTTGAGATTTTTGAGCAGGCCGAGAATTTTAAGAAAAACAGAAGCTAGCGTTTACATTCAAAAAAACCGATAGGTGCTTTGTGACTTCAATTCTATAGAACATTTATGCTTGCCTTTGCAGCCGTTTCGCTGTGCAGTACTGCCTAAAGCATGGATAAGCCCTGCTCTTTATAAAACATAGGGCAAATATTTGCGATGTTTTCCACGGCCATCATCGTCTAAGGTCGCAATTTGCGATCTTAAAATTCCCCATCCTTCCTTTGTGAGCTGAAAGCGAAAAGCTTCCGAAAAGCGCTCATTGAAATTGAAATCGTCTTCATCGTCGGGCAGGTTCACAGGAAAAAACGCTAAATAAAACAGCTCGCGCCGATGCAAATTGACCACCCGCCGCCGTTTTAAATTGACCACCCCTTTATAGATCTATTTCTTGAGTGGCACTGTTTGTCCGAAAAAATCACTCCACGTCAAATTCATCTGTTTTTTTTGACTTCCATTAAAAATTCGTTAATTTGCACCAGCGTAAAGTTGAGGTTATTCATTTTTTAAAGTTTGCACTTGAAAGATAAGAAAGACGGGCTTTACAGGCTTTTTGAGACAGCATAAAATCGTTCAATACTTCCCATTACAAAAAAACGCTTATGAAAGAATACAGGTTCACTGAAAAGAATGCAAAAAGAACGGCGAAGTCAATGGCGCTGTCGCTAATTCCTATGATGATAGTTGCTGTCGGCGTTGGAGTTTATTTATCAGACATGCAATCCAAGGAAAGTATTTTCGACAATACAACATTGGTAATTATAATAATTGTGGTTTTAGCACTTACTACTGCCGGAGGGCTATATCTCGGCTTTCGAATGCTGGTTCGCCGGTTAATGGGAGAGTCGTATCGCCTGACTGAAAGCGGTATTGAGAAGATTGCTCAAACAGGTGTAGTGATTCGTATAAATTACGATGAGGTCGAGAAGCATAAGCTGCAGAAGAACGGATACTACTTTAAAGCCAAGGGAAAACAGATTTTTATTCCGTCGGGGCTTGATCTTTTTGACGAACTGAAAAAAGAGATAGTGGAGAAATTGAAATGAACAGATCTTTACTAAACAATCTTGCCGGCATTGGTGCATCATTGTTGATGGTGGCTGTTATTGCCGTTGAAAATTTGTGGGTAAAATTCATTGCCGGCGGTATTTTGATCACTGTTTTAATCGTTTCATTCATAATGCTTCAAAAAAACAAAGAGCTTTCGCCTGGAGTGAAAAGATTGAATTGGTTCATATTAATACCATTGTTTTCATTGATCGGATATTTGTACCAATTTATCAAATAACATGATCCCTGTTGGGTTCAACATGGCTGTGAGTATCCGAATTAGAATGCAACACGAAAATAAATAATCCAAAATGCTTTCAGAAGTAAAAGACACCTGGAGAATGCGATGGCTGGCTAGCATCAATGAGTTAACATCGATTGAACTTCAGCGGAGAAGTTGGCTTGACAGAGCAAATACAAATCCGCATTGGTCGTTTGTTGAGTTTTTTTGTTGCTATTTTGATGATCTGACTCTTAACTACAATTATGATGAGCAGTTGAAATCGGGCTTGGTTTCGGAGCAGGAATTTGAAATAATTAAAGAATGGCACGAAGCATTGGATAAATATGAAGCGCCGGATAAGAATGACACCGATCATGTTGCTGTACTTAATGATGCAAAATGGCTTGAAATTGTGCAGGTAGGGGTTATTGCAAGAACTGCATTAAGCCTGGTTTTAAATGAAAAGGAACGGCTCATTTTAAACAAAGAAACAGAAGGTCAAACGGATGATTAAAAACATCTCGCCAAACCTGAAAACCAGCATGCATACATCTCAATCAAAGAAAATATTTTACTTTAGCATTATCAAAAAAAAGAGGATAGAAGCAACCTGAAAATTCATGAACGACAGACACAATGAATAAGACCATAATTTTCAAAAGATATATGGATGCCGGACAGGCAGAGAATGACGTTGAGGTTTTGAAAAATCATGATATTCAGTTTGAAATTGAAGATAATTCAAGACCAGTTCAGGAAATTTTTCTGGGAATGGATACTGCTCCCACGGTTTTGCTTAAATTATTCCAGGAAGACTTTCTGAAGGCAAATGAATTGCTGTTGTCAAAAGCAAATGATGATATTGCCAGCGCTGAAAGCGATTATTATTTATATTCCTTTGAAGATGATGAACTGCTGGAAATAGTCGCAGAGCAAGACTCCTGGAGTGCATTCGATGTCCAGCTGTCGAAAAAAATTCTCAGTGGAAGAGGAATTCCCATCTCAACATCATTAGAGAAGGCAATGAAAGAAAAAAGAATTAAAGATCTTTCAAAAAAAGAAAACAACAGCAGCATCTGGACCACATTCGGGTACATATCAGCTTTTCTCGGTGGAATTCTTGGAATTGCAATTGGTCTTTCGTTATGGAAAGGGAAACGAATTCTGCCAAATGGCAGCAAAGTGTTCATTTATCATGACGATGACAGGCTGCATGGAATGTACATAACTTTTATCGGAATCATCATGTTTCTGTCATTAGTTATTATGCAGATTTTCCTTTATTAGAGACTGCCCGGAAAACACAAAAAATGGCAGACTAATCCCCCTCCCCTATTATTTTTTTTACTTATTGGGGTTAAATCAGAATTTTTATAATCGGATTCTCACCCAAAAAAACAAGAATGCTTATCCTTCTTTATCAGCATCAAGGCAGCTTTCAAAGATCCGGTTGCGGGTGTTTCATATGCATACCACTGCAGATTACCGCGCATCCAGTATAACTTCCACATACTTGTGTTACGCACAAAAGATATTTTTGCAAAATCATGATGTCGAATTATCTGTGGCTCGTTCCATTGCGGACGGATTTCGAAAATGAAAATATTCTGATCTTCGATTCTATATCCAAAATCGAGTTTCGGCCTGATATGTTCCGGTGGTCGCAGATCTTCAATGAACGTGTGCATGAGATTCCGGATGTCGTTTTCTTCTGTTTGTGTAAATGCCATACTTCAAAAATACATTATTTCCGGAATTTCATTTCGGGGATAACAATTTGCTCAAAATCTTTTTGCAATCAACTGGATTCCTAAAAAAATATGACCGATTTGTTTGCAAACACGTCATTAGTACAAAAAATCGCAGCATTTTTCAACTTGCAAATGACACACTTTTTCGAACAGCCTCTAGTGTTTACCAAAAATCACCTGAGATTTACCTGAATATTACCAGGGTTTTCCAAAAATCTCCCGAGAAGTACCCGAAATTACCCGGAATCGCCTGAAAAACGCCCGAATTTACCCAAAATCGTCCGAAATTGCCCGGTTTTCGTCCATTTTCGTCCAAAATTGCCTGAAAAACGTCCAAACCAGCCCATTTTGAACTCATTTTCGACTCATTTTGGCAAAAATAGTCGCAAAATAACCGCGAAGTGATCTGATTTTGACCACTTTTCGACCATTCTTAGACAGATAAACAAGAAATGGATAGTGTTTTATTATAAAAAAGGTTGATAATCTGGGGGAAAAGACACAATAAACAATTCGCGTCGCTGCAAATTGACCACCCTGCGACGGAGCAAACTGACCACCCTGCGTCGCTGCAAATTGACCACCCATAAATTGAGCGAAACATTTTGAAAACCAGTGGAGAATCTTCCCGATAATATAAAAAATCGATCAGATCTTTTTGATGGTTTAGACTGGCTTACAAATCTCAACTGAATCTGCCGCACTCTCTTCAATCCTTATTGTTAATTCTTAAAAAAGCTACTCTTTCCTTATTAACTTTGCATTCCATTTCAAAAATCAGAAACCGCTGAAAAAACCACAAAATAGCATCCTCAACCTTATCTCAAGGCTGCAAAGCAGCGAAAACAAAATCAAATAAAAAGTCATATTCAATAATTATGAGCCGGATTAAAGTAATAGCCTTTGATGGAGATGATACATTGTGGGTGAATGAGCCCTATTATCAGGAAACAGAGCGACAATTTTGCGAATTGATGAATGAGTATGCCACTCCGGAGCAGGTTTCATCAGCACTGCTGAAAACTGAAATCCAGAATATGAGCCTGTATGGATACGGTGCCAAAGGCTTCACATTGTCAATGGTTGAGACTGCCATAAAAGTCAGTAAGGACAAGGTTTCTGCTAAGACAATCAATGTTATTCTGGAATTGGGCAAAGAACTCATTGATAAGCCTGTGGAGCTTTTAGGCGATGTTAAAAATATCCTGACTGAATTGAAAACACGCTACACTGTTGTGATAGCAACAAAAGGCGATTTACTCGATCAGCAACGAAAGCTTAAAAAGTCTGGACTTGAGACTCATTTTCATCATATTGAAATCATGAGCGACAAGACAGAAGCTGATTACCAGCTCCTATTTAAAAAACTTGATATTAGCCCGGCCGACTTTATGATGGTTGGGAACTCTCTCAAATCCGACATTCTTCCAGTCATTGGCCTGGGCGGCACAGCTATTTACATCCCCTACCATGTTACCTGGCAGCACGAGACCGAGACAGTACCAGCCGGACATCCAAATCTAATTCAAGTAAAAAAAATTTCAGATATCTGGGGTGTTTTGGGGAATTGATTAGCAGGGCTAACGCATTTAAATGCCTGTATATACTTCTGATTAATGCATCCGACGCCGACTTCAAGCGTACAATGTCATGCCTCTATAACCTTTGTTACACAGAGTTTGAAGGTGTATTATATTATTTTAAAAAGTACTCATGAGCTCGCACCGCTGGTGCTCGGTTCACAGAGGTATCACAGAGTATTCACAGAGTGAAAAAATAGCAAAAGCCGGTTAACAGTGTACACAACGAGTTGTGTAAATCAATTACAGCAAAGTGAATCTGAAAGCGCGCTTTCAGATTCACTTTGCTGTAATTGATTTACACAACTCGTTGTGTACACTGTTAACCGGCTTTTGCTATTTTTTCACTCTGTGAATACTCTGTGATACCTCTGTGAACCGAGCACCAGCGGTGCGAGCTCATGAGTACTTTTTAAAATAATATAATACACGAATAAACTCTGTGTACCTACGATTCCTGCAGATTTTTGTGGAGTTTAATGCGTCGACCCTGAATTGATTAGGAATAGCCGCATTCCAATTGAGAATATTCACTTTATGCCGAGACTTCCATCAAAGGCACTGTAAACACCATTTCGTGCAACAATATTTATAATTACTATCAAGTCCAGCCACATGCTGTTCAATCAGCCGGCAATGCAAATTTCAAGTGGGATGCCAACGGAAATATGACCGAAAGACATGACAAAATAGATGAAATAACCGAAGGAGATGAAAACCTAAACACCAACTATACCCATCTCAAATATTATTACGGCATTGATAACCAGCGCCGCAAAATGACCGAAGAAACCTACGAAGATGCAGCACTGGTGCTGACCCGCACGAAATATTACTCCGGTGTGTTTGATCGCGAGATTACCGAAGCTAATGGCGTGACCACCGAAAAAGAAATAAATTTTATCTTTGCTCCTGACGGGCTGGCCGCCATTTACGAAAAAAAGAACGGAACCGGAAACATGTATTACGTTTCGACCGACAATCTGGGCAGCATAAACATTGTTGCCGATGCACAGGGCAACATTGTGAACGACCTGAGCTACGATGCATGGGGCCGCCGCCGTAACCCATACACCTGGGAACAGCTCACCGTTGCACAAACAAAGGCGTTGCAGCCAACCCTCACCACCGACCGCGGCTACACCCTGCACGAGCACATGGATGCCTTTGGTCTGATAAACATGAACGGCCGCGCCTACGACCCGCTTGTGGGCCAGTTCCTCTCTCCCGACCCATTCATTCAATCACCCACCAGCCCCCAGAGCTACAACCGCTACAGCTATTGCTGGAACAATCCTTTGAAGTTTGTGGATCCGAGTGGATATTACACGATTGATATTGACGGGCTGCAATTTCAGTCGCACAGCCTCAGCTATCTGGCTGGTGTTTTTGGAAATGACAATGTCGAATCAATCTATTCGCGCGGATATGACAATAAACCTATACAATTCAGAGAAGTGGTAAATTCATACACCTATTATGACCCGATTCCAAAATATCTTGGTTCAGGCGAAAGCATCAATGATTACCGGCATACGGTTACAAACAGGTATTATTATGCTATAATGGGGTTGGAAGGAGATCCTCCAACAGGACGAAAAGGATTTTCCAACACCCAAATAATTCCACCTAAACTTAATGTTAACAACTTGTATGTCTCACAGAGGGGAATTGATTTTATAATTTCATTTGAGGGTGCTTTTCACTCTCAATCATATGATGCAACAGGAAAAGGCGATTGGACAATAGGCTGGGGGCATAAAATCAAACAAGGTGAACACTTTTCTAATATTACAGTAGACGATGGGAGAAAATTGTTTGAAAAGGATTTAAAAGAAACTATTGATCAAATTAACTACTATGTTGAAGTACCCTTGTCTCAAAATCAATATGATGCATTAGTAAGTTATGTTTTTAATGCCGGTAGTGGAAATGTGTTTGTTAGTAGTAAAGGTGTTACAAGGAATTTTCTCAATGCGTTGAATAATGGAAATTATTCAGAGGCTTGCAGTCAAATGGATATTGTTACTCAACCAGGACATGTAGTTAGAAGACAAAAAGAACGTGTTTTGTGGACATTTGGGACTTATAATTATGGTTATTAAAATTTAAATAAAGATGTGTCGCATATCTGCAAAAATATTTCTGGTGTTTTTATCTGTTTTCATTTTTCTCACCTCATGTAGTGAAAATATTGAAAATCGAAATGCTATTGCAAAGAGTGCAGTGAAAACAGAAAAACAATCCTATGTTCAGCCAAAAATATTATACAAGGGATTGGAAAAAATCTGGAATACGGATATTCTGTTGATAAAATTACTTCGGGATAGAAAGGTTAGAAACACCATTGTTGGACAATGGAAGTGCATTGATATGGATGAAAGAGGAGGTGTTCATGAATTGAGCATTGTTTTAGCCGAACAAATTAAGAACTCAATTCTGCATATAAACTATCATGAATATTATTTTGAAAATGATTGTGTATTTGAGAATCCTATAATCTATAAACACTTCACATCGTATTTTATCGATACGTCTGATTACTATTCCTTTTTTCTTAGGTCGGCGATGTTTTACCAACCAACAGATAATATTAAAAAAATGGAAAACTTGTTTTTTCAAACAGATGATAAACGATTTACAAATTGTTACAAATGCTGTATCAGTTGCGGAGGTTTTTTTAAAGTGGCTGATACTTTATTATATGAAAATGGAGGTTATGTGTTTTCATTTGTAAAAAATAATGATTGAGTAAATGGTCATCTGGAGCTACAACCGCTACAGCTATTGCTGGAATAACCCGCTGAAGTATGTGGATCCGAGCGCTGCACCATCCAAGACAAATCTTTGATACCCATCCCAATATTGGTAAAGCATTGAATTTCAACGGATCACATTAAAGTCGGCCACAGCGCCGGCTTTTGTATATATTGGGTTATCAAATAAACAGAATTTTGTTCATTTCTGAATAAGATCAAAATTTGTATCTTTATCAACAAATCTGTAGCATGTATTCGTCACAGCAATTATTTATAAATTCTGAAACTGAGCTTGCACAGCTGGTTTTGAGTCATCCTGCAGCCTTGTTGTATCTTGAACATTTCGGAATTTTTGTTCCATTTCAGCATAAAACCATCGGGATTATTTGCAGGGAATATCGGATCGGAATACCACTGTTTACAGCACTGTCACAACTATATACTGGGCAGAAGGATATTCAGACCAACCAGTTGTCGTTTTCCGATATTCCGGTGATCACCGATTATCTGAAAAACAGTCACAGGTACTATCTCGATGAAATTTATCCAAACATTCAGTCTTCGGTTAAATCATTGTACGAAGCGGATCAGTCCGGAACTTACCAGATAATTGACTCCTTTTATCAGCAGTATTTCAACGAGGTTCGCGAACATCTGAATTATGAAAACGAAGTGGCTTTTCCATATATTATGTCACTGACGGACTGTTATAATACAGGCAAACCATTTCAAAATGCTGATGACTACAGTGTTTCAAACTATAAAGATCATCACGATGACATTGAGGAAAAAATTGATGATCTGATGAATCTGATTATTCGTCATTTACCAGAAAACAATGATCAGCTGGCGCGTCGCAGATTATTTCTCTCGCTTTCACAACTAGATTTTGACCTTAAAATACACACCCTCATTGAAGATCTGATACTGACACCACTTGTTGAACAGCTCGAAAATGCTTTGAATCAACAAAAATGAGAACCATCCGAACCATCCTCATTGCTGAACCGTCAATTATTATTTTTGAAGGACTGGCGCAGATTCTTTTGCGAACCGAGACGGCTGTTCACATAAAGCACATTCAGCAATTCAACGATTTGGATCTCTTTCTTGGCGCTGATCCCGAAGCTGTTGTCATAATCAATCCAGCTATGGTGCAGTTTAATCAGAAAGACTTTCAGGCACTGAAAATTCAACGCTACAATGTTCGCTGGATGGCACTGGCAACTGCGTTCTACGATCAGCAACTGATGACTTTGTTCGATGGCATCATTGGTATCAATGATTCTCCCGGTGCTATTTTACAGTCTGTACGAAAATTATTTTCAGCTGATATTCAGTTAAAACAAACAGCTGAAACCGCACTCAGCGAACGCGAAACCGATGTGCTGAAACTCCTTGCCGTGGGAATGTCAAACAAAGAAATAGCCGATAAACTAAATATCAGCATTAATACCGTCATTTCGCACCGAAAAAACCTGACGCAGAAAACCGGCATCAAAACCGTATCGGGTCTGACCATTTACGCCGTTGTCAATAAACTTATCTCCATCGACAGTTTGTAATATCATCATTTCTGATGAGCTGGAAGCCTAAAATTCATCAGTTTTAGGGATTACACAAATAATAGAGTGAATTTACTTTTGCTGTGCGAAAATCAAAAATCACAGCAATATGAAAAGACTGATATTATGGATAGCCCTGTTTTCACCGGTTCTGAACCAAGCACAGGACATAACAAAAGACACCCTAACACCTTTCTCGACCGGAGCATCGTACATCACCGACCAGGTTTGCAATTTCCGGGGCGGTATTAATCCCGGATATGCATTTCTTGGCATGGTAAGCCTTGAAGCAACTTATGATACAAGAAAAATCTGGTCCGGCGGAACAATTTATGTACATGCAGCCAATACCCATGGTTCCATGCCTTCGGCAGAACTGACCGGCGACCTGCAGGTGGTGTCGAATATCGAAGCAGGAAACCACACCTATTTTCAGGAACTTTGGTACAAACACGACTTTAGCAAAATGTCTGTCACAGCTGGATTACAGGACCTCAATGCCTGTTTTGCCAATTCTGAATACGGCAGCTTGTTCATCAACAGCTCTTTCGGCATTCACCCCACCATCAGTGGAAATCTGTCTGCGCCCATCTTTCCATTAACTACCCCCGGTATTTCTGCCGAATGGAAAACCGGCAACAACTCGAAATTTCTGGCAGCCATTCACGACGGCTCGCCAACCGATTTCGACCGCAATCCTTACAATATCCGATGGGAGCATAATGCAGGCGATGGATTACTTGAAATTGCAGAATTTCAACAGACCCTCAATATCCGGCAAAAGCACGGCTTATATAAAATTGGTGCTTTCACACACAATCACCTGCTCGAAAACATCATTCACAAACAATTTCCCGATTCACTCAAGCATTTTATAGGAGGATTGTATTTCGTTGCGGATCAGCTTCTGATTGAAAAAAATAATACCGCAACCGGTGTTTTTGTACAGGCTTCGGTTTGCCCCACCCGGTCCTGCGCCGTACAATCTTATATTGGCGCTGGTTTTCATTTAACCGGATTCCTGAGTAAGGCTCATAACGATGTTCTCGGATTTGCTGTAGCTCATGTTAATCTTGCTGAAACTGCCGGTTCCGAAACCAGTCTTGAACTAAGCTGGCAAAAAGAAATTCGCCGGCATGTTTTTATTCAACCCGATCTTCAATACATCATTCAGCCTTCGGGAAAAGACAGTGGTTTAAAAAACTGCCTGACTGGTCTGTTGCGTATTGGATTCACTTTTTAATGTCTGCTCATATGAAACTATCTGAACTGAACATACATCAAAGCGCCGTAATAGTAAAAGTCACCGGACACGGTGCTTTCCGCAAGCGCATTACCGAAATGGGTTTTGTAAAAGGTAAAACTGTACGTGTCGTAAAAAAAGCACCATTGAAGGATCCGGTGGAATATGAAATAATGGGATACCATGTCTCGTTGCGACTGAGCGAGGCAGGCCTGATAGAAGTTGTTGGCACACCCGATGCTGACGCAAACGAGACAGGAAACTACCTGGGTACTATTACCGATGAATCTTTGCGTGAAGTAATACATGAAAAAAGTAATACGATCCGGATTGCACTGGTAGGTAATCCCAACTGTGGAAAAACAACATTGTTCAATTTTGCATCAGGCTCGCACGAACACGTTGGCAACTATGGCGGTGTTACGGTCGATTCGAAAGAAGCAACCATTCGCAGCGGCGATTACAGGCTAAAAGTGACCGATTTGCCCGGTACCTATTCCATCACCGAATATACACCCGAAGAATTGTTTGTCCGCAATCATATCCTGGAAAACATGCCCGATGTGGTTGTAAATGTAATCGATGCATCGAATCTGGAGCGAAATTTATTCCTGACAACCCAGCTTATCGATATGAACATCAAAGTGGTAATAGCTTTGAATATGTACGATGAACTTGAACAAAAAGGCGTACAATTGAATCATGATGAACTTGGCAAACTGATCGGAATTCCTGTCGTTCCAACAGTTGCAGTAAAGGGTCATGGTGTGGAGAATCTGATTTCAACCATCATTCAGGTGTTCGAAGACCAGAATTCTGTATTAAGACATATTCATATCAACTATGGTCCTTCCGTAGAAGAAGCAATAATGCAAATTCAGCGCGAGCTTAAGAAAAACAGGGATCTGGTTATTCGCTATTCAACACGATATCTGTCGGTGAAGCTTATCGAAAACGATCAGGCCACTTTAAATTCACTTAAAAGTTGCGACAACTTCGACGACATTGAAATGCAGGCACAGCGCTGCATTCAAAAAATTGAAACCGAATTCCGCGAAAAATCTGAAACCATTCTCACCGATGCAAAATATGGTTTTATTGCAGGCGCTTTGGCTGAAACCTGCATTGGATGCAGCGAAAAAAAGACGTCAAAAAAATGGGACCCCGATAATCTGCTCACACATAAAATCTGGGGGTTCCCTGTTTTTATGATTTTTATGTGGCTGATGTTTCAGGCTACCTTTACCATCGGTAGTTATCCAATGGACTGGATAGATGCAGGTGTAGCCATGCTAAGTGACACACTAAGCAGTCTGATTCCGTCGGGAGCGTTTCACGATCTGCTCATTGATGGCATCATCGGAGGAGTGGGCGGCGTGATTATATTTCTTCCCAATATTCTAATTTTGTTTTTCTTCATTTCAATGATGGAAGATACCGGTTACATGGCGCGCGTATCCTTTATTATGGATAAACTGATGCATAAAATCGGTCTGCACGGAAAATCATTTATTCCGCTGCTGATGGGCTTTGGCTGCAACGTTCCGGCCATTATGGCTACCCGCACACTGGGAAACCGCAAAGACCGTATAATGACCATGCTCATAACACCATTTATGTCGTGTAGTGCGCGATTACCCGTATATGTGCTCATTATTTCAGCGTTTTTTACCCAATATCAGGGACTTGTACTGTTTTCGGTGTATGCAGCCGGTGTAATTTTGGCCATTGTGGTAGCATTGATTCTGAAAAACACGATTTTTTCAAAACAAGACATTCCATTTGTGATGGAATTACCGCCATACCGCATTCCAACGTTGAAAAACACTACCCGTCACATGTGGTTCAAAGGCGCTCAATATCTCAAAAAAATGGGAACTGTTATTCTTATTGCTTCAATTCTGATTTGGGCATTGGGATATTATCCACGTCATGTTGAATCCAGTGTAGATTATGACGGACAAATTGCAGCTATCGAAGTATCAACCTCTGTGCCCAACGACGTGAAAGCCGATTCTATTGCAACCATCAATCTAATGAAAGCATCTGAACATCAGGAAAAATCATACATCGGACAGCTCGGTCATTTTATTGAACCTGTCATTCGGCCCCTGGGTTTCGATTGGAAAATAGGTGTCAGTCTTATCACCGGCCTGGCGGCCAAAGAAATAGTTGTCGGTTCGATGGGTGTTTTATATCAGATAGGGCCCGATGAAGACGCAAGTTCGCAGGGCTTGATAGAAAAACTGCAAAACCAGGTTCACAGCAGCGGTGAATTACAAGGACAAAAAGTGTTTACACCAATTGTAGCCTTTGGTTTTATGCTGTTTATTCTGATCTATTTTCCATGTATCGCCGTTATTGCGGCAATACGGAAAGAATCAAACTGGGGCTGGGCAGTATTCACCATGGTGTACACCACCGCTCTTGCATGGCTGGTAGCCTTTGCCGTTTATCAGGTCGGAAATATATTAATTTAAAACCAAAATCATGTTACAGGAAATATTGGTCATGGTCATCATCGTTGTATCACTGCTGTATCTGGGATTAAAAACAGTTCGTAGTCTTCGTTCACCAAAAAACAATTCATGCAGCAATTGCAGTTCATGCGGCGGTTGTCCGTTAAAAGAAGCTGGAATAAATGTAAAAAAAAGGTGAGCCTAAATCAAATTGGGATCATGCTTTGTTCTCTTAATCATCATTAGAAATAAAACTCTATATGTGTGATGCGTTTTGTGATATAGCAACACTGAAAATCAAAAAACACTTTTCTCCGGGTGTAAAAATATCCATTATTGCATTATTCAGAACAAAGCCTGCCACGCGCCGGCTTTATGCTTGTTAGGTTATAAAATGAACAGAAAAATGTTCATTTATTAAAGGAATCGGAAATAGTCATAGTGATTTTATTGAAAATTCACGTTCTACAAAACTTTGACCATGTTCATTCCGTCTTCGGTTTACAGTCAGTGCAATTTGAATTCAGGTTTCGATTTTTTTTCTAAAGAGATTGCTAAAAAATTTTGTATATTTGCAATAGTAAAAATAAATCAGTTCTTTGACTAAAAATGCGCCAGTTATTTCAGCGGTTGGACTTCGGGCTGGACTAACTTTGGATTCAGCAAAATATCACGCTCTGGTGCGGAAAACAGACTTGAGGTTCGAGTCCCGTCCGGACCGCTAAAAGAGGAGAAGCGTAAGTTTCTCCTCTTTTTTATTTTCTCAGAATTCCGACAGAAGCGTCGGAACCGGACAAAAAAAAGGAGAAGTAAAACTTCTCCTTTTTTTGCAAAACAAATCATTATTATTTCTGTTTCAGTAATTCAATTTCCTGTTTCAGTAATTCGATTTGCTGATTCAATAACCCGATTTGTAGTTGCTGTTCTTGAATCGCCTTAATTGCAATAACGCTCAAACCGCTGTAATCAACACCCAGCTGATTGTCAACAATTGGATTACCCTCATTCGACGAATTTACCGAAACAAATTCGGGGAATACTTTTTGAAGATCCTGGGCTATTACACCAATGGATTCTTTGTGAGTGGGGTTATTATTGATAAATTCATATCTTTTAAATTCCAATCCCATAACTGAAGGTAAAACTGATTCCAGTGTCCGTACATTTGTTTTTAAACGGGCATCAGAAGATGAAGTGTAAGCGCCTGTCGTTGCATCGAAGGTGCCCAGATTGCTGGTTTTCCCAATGATTAAACTACCAGCAGAGGACGGATAAAAACTCCATCCAGTTGCTCCAGTACTGTTCTCAAGCCGTATTCCACTCGCATTAAAGGTGCCGGCAGGCCCGTCTATCTGGAATTTATAAGTAGGATTGATACAATTGACACCAACATTTCCATTGGCCTTGATTTTCATTTTTTCCGAATAATTTGTCCAGAGTTCCAGGCTTCCGGTGTCATTTGCATTGGCAAAGATCATATCGTTGTTGAATGATTGTATAAACCCCTTAAAGGCTGAGCCATCATATAACTGAATCAATGGATTTGAATAATCAACTCTGAATGAACCAAGCAAATGCAAGTGCGTAAGTGGATTGTCTGTACCTATTCCCACATTTCCACTATTATAATAAGCGGCAGATCCTGCTTTTTGCCAAACCGAATTTTCCGCATACATAGCATAAGGCACACTCAACAGCTGACTGGTACCCATGTCGGCATAGGTTGCTCCTCCGGCAGGATCCATTTCAACCTGAAGCCAGTATTGCGCGGTACCCCACGAAATCGTGCTGAAATCACCAGAGACAACAGTTCCTGTACCAATGGCCAAAGTGAATAAACCAAATTCATTGGTGGTTGGAGTGAATGTTTCACTGTAATCAACTGCGCCTGCAGCTGAACCATTATGAAGTGAAACTCTGATTCCGATGGCCTGGTTGGACAGAACATCGCCGGCTGCATCGCGTGCTACCGCTTGATAATTGAATGCTTCTGGCGACTGTGCCATTGACTGACCAATTGCAAAGGTCATGATGAATGCGAAAAATATTGAGGTGATTTTAGTTTTCATTGTTTCTGTTTTTTTAATTGTTTGTCACGTTGAACTTGATTGTTTTGCTACCGGTTTCATCGCGGTAATACAACATGTAAATTCCGGCACTGCAGCCACGGATATCAAACATCAGCCGATTCACACCGTTGCTGATGGAGATTTCCTGTTCTTTTACGGTTTGTCCGAGCAGATCGTAAATGCGGACAGTAGCTGATCCATTTGCAGAAGCATTGATGGTCAGACTGAATTGCCCGTTTGTAGGATTGGGAAAAATTGAAACTTCGGCTTGAGTTGTTTCATCAATTGAAGAGACAGCATCGGCGGGCTGCTGAAACCCCTGCGTAAGAATGTTGCTGGTAGCATGGAAAGTTTCAACCATGGTCATTTCAGCCACTGTCGCCGACAGCGAACCTGAGCCATTGCTGAAATACCCTCCGGAAGATGCAATTGCAGTAGGAGATAGCGACTGAGCTAGCACAATGCTGCCAGTCATTATTCCCAAAACAATGGAAAGTAGTGTTTTATACATTTTAATTTAGTTTTGATTGGCAAATATACCACTTTCCCCTCGAATTGGTGTTATTTTAACTCATATATGACGTATTTTAGGTTTAATAACAAATGTAATCAATGATATTTTATTGATTATTAACGAAATAACCGGAACTTTCAAAGCTAAATTATAAGCTAATATTTTTTTAATATAATCTTTATTTGTAGCTATTATAATCACGACGTCAGCCTTGTCAGTCAGAATAAAATTTCAGGCCAGCGGTAGCTGAAGTTTACCCCCTCATTAGTCTGGAGCAAAAATGTCGGGAAAGAATTGCACCCAACATTTTGGCGTCCGTGAGATTTGTTTTGCGAAGGGGGTGCGGTCCCGGAATCGTTGGGTGCAAAATACTTTATCCCCGACGATTCCATATCCTCTCTGCGTTCGGACGATGGAATATCGGGGAGCCTATGAAAAAATTAAAAAAGGAGAAGCAAAACTTCTCCTTTTTTATTCGCGCAAAATATGGATGCTATTTATTCTTCAGCAATTCAATTTCCTGTTTCAGTAATTCGATTTGCTGCTGTTGTTCCTGAATGGCATTGACTAAAACAGGCACTAAGCCAATATAGTTCATGCCCAGATATTCAACTTCGGCATCTTCTTTTTCTGCACCCGGGTGTGCACCTTTTTCAACCAATGTTGGGAATATTTCTTTCACTTCCTGTGATATAAAACCAATCTGCAGACCAGATGAGAAGCCCATGAAGGGGTATTCTTCGGTTTTCATATTGTACGATACGGTGCGAAGTTTCATGATGTTTTCCAAAGCACCACTGTAATTGGTTACGTCTTTTTTAAATTTCGAGTCAGATACAGCCAGCCAGGTGCCGGTGTAGCCACCATTTCCACTGCAATATACTCCGTATGGGGTGCCGGTTGCTCCCGAAGCTGATCCAAAAACGCCATAGACTGTACCGGTTCCACTGGTTTCTGCAATGCCCCGCACACCAATATAGCCACTGCCAGTACCATAACTATAGCCAAAGACGCCACGGTAACCACCTTCAAAATATCCACCATAACCATAAAAATCGGCCGGAGTTGATTTGCCATAAACTGCAATACCATCAATACTTGTGGCTTTATATTCTGCATGAACTGCATGAGTCAAATATGAAACGCTGTCTGAAGTAAAATAACCGGCATAGCGATTAGTGCTGGCAACATGAAGCTTACTGGTAGAAGTTGGGGTTGTTGTACCCATGCCAATGTGACCATTCATGTCAAAAGTCATTTGTGGACTTGAACTTGCAAATGCAGAATTACCGATTTTCAATTTTCCAAAATCATCCTGATCGGTGGCAATACCCCATGATCCGGCAGGAGTATTAAATCCGATAGAAGCATCGCCGGTTCCAGTTTGTTTAACCCAAATCTGACTATTTGTATTATTGTCATTTCTCACAACATCTAATGCTGCAGACGGAGATGTGGTGCCAATCCCAACTCTGCCATCCATATAAACTGCACTTGTTCCCATTTTTTCCCAAACCCCTTTTGAAGCATACATTGCATAAGGAACGCTCAACAGCTGACTGGTTCCCATATCGGCATAAGCAACACCTCCGGCAGGATCCATTTCGACCTGAAGCCAGTATTGTGCAACATCCCAGTGAAGAGTGTCGAACTGTCCGGTAACCGGAGTTCCTGTTCCAACAGAAAGCGTAAACAAACCAAATTCATTAGTGGTTGGAGTGAATGTTTCACTGTAATCAACTGCGCCTGCAGCTGAACCATTATGAAGTGAAACTCTGATTCCGATGGCCTGGTTGGACATAACATCGCCGGCTGCATCGCGTGCTACCGCTTGATAATTGAATGCTTCGGGCGACTGTGCCATTGACTGACCAATTGCAAAGGTCATGATGAATGCGAAAAATATTGAGGTGATTTTTGTTTTCATTGTTTCTGTTTTTTAATTGTTTGTCACGTTGAACTTGATTGTTTTGCTACCGGTTTCATCGCGGTAATACAGCATGTAAATACCGGCACTGCAACCACGGATATCGAACATCAGATGACTGATGCCGCTGCTGATTGCAAGTTCCTGTTCCCTTATGGTTTGTCCAAGCAAATCATAAATGCGGACAGTGGCAGAGCCATTTGCTGAAGCATTAACCGTCAGACTGAATTGTCCGTTGGTAGGATTGGGAAAAATTGAAACTTCGGCTTGCGTTGTTTCATCAATTGAAGATACAGCATCGGCGGGCTGCTGAAACCCCTGCGTAAGAATGTTGCTTGTAGCATGGAAAGTTTCAACCATGGTCATTTCAGCCACTGTCGCCGACAGCGAACCTGAGCCATTGCTGAAATACCCTCCGGAAGATGCAATTGCAATAGGAGATAGCGACTGAGCTAGCACAATGCTGCCAGTCATTAGTCCCAAAACAATGGAAAGTAGTGTTTTATACATTTTAATTTTGTTTTGATTGGCAAATGTAATAATTTCCCCTTCGAATTAATGATATTTTAAATCGTATATAATGTATTTTAAGTTTAATGACAAATATAATCAATGATATTTTATTGATTATTAACGAAATAACCGAAAATTTCAAAGATAAATTATTAGCAAATATTTCCTAAACGAAAATTACACTGGCGCGGATATCAACTGTCGCGGATTTGACAACCGAAGCGCAGAAAGCACTGAGCTCACGAACACCTTGAACAATATTTATATTAGTGAGTAATTCGTGACAGTGTACACAAAGCATGGATTTCACCACGATTGTTATCGGAGTCGAGCTATGAAAGAGAGAATAGGTGCAGTCCCGGTATTCCGCAGGTTGGTGTATATGCTGTTGGGTATAGTGAGCACCTTCTCCCCCGACGGTTCCATGTCCTCTCCGCCAGCCGGCGGATCGGACGGTGGAATGTCGGAAAAGTTTTGTTGATGTACAATCCAACGCAGAGAGATTGCTTCACAATGCACTCAGGTTGGATTGAAGCTAAAAGCAACATTCCGCAGTTCGTGGAATTACAACCCTGGCTTCAGCGAAAACAGCAAGCCTTCCACTTCTGAAACGTTGATGCCGTCAAGTTTTACAGGCACAAAAGTAAACATCCATTTCCAGGAAGTGGCTTCAAAAGGGACTTTCAGCAGCACCTTGTTCCAGCCCGCTTTCAGCGCGATTTTCGATGGAGCTCTGTAAAAATAATCTTCGTCCGAAAAAGGAATTTCTTCGCTATTGGCTGCTAGTCCCGGATTATTCCATATCGGAGGTGCGATTTCGATTCCATTGATCCATATTTTTGTATTTGTATTGTGCCATTGTCCTTGTTCGGGAAACGGGCCGCCGCGTCGGCCACCGGAACGCGACCAGCCATGAAATCCGATCCAGGCGTCGAGTTCCTGATCGATGGGAGAATAAACATAAGTCAGCGCGTAGATCGTTCCTTCATTTTCTGCGACCGGAGCCGGATATCCAAAAAAATGTTTCGGAAAAATCGTACCGCCAAACACAGGTCCCCACCAATTATATGTTTTCCCTTCGTGAACATAGCTTTCGGAAATTGAATCTTCGACAGGAAACGCAGCTTTGGTATTGCCTCCGTGGTTAAACGGTCCGATGAGTTTCCACGGAATATGCGATTGCCTGACGTATGGAAAGGGTTTGTTTTGAAAATACAAATCACGGTGAATGCAAAGTCTGGACTCCATGTTCTGAAAAGCCTCATAAACACATGTTTCCGGATCCGGCAGAACTGCAAGGTATTTTTCTCCATCATTAGCGGATTGACCTGCCCATGCGGATTCGCTATACACCAGCATGCCCGGATATACAGGATTCATGCGAAGTATATCGCTTTCATCCGAAACAAGATTATCGTTCCAACAGCATAAAATTCCGCCAAGTCGCATGGAATCGCCCTTAGCAGCCCCGCAAATCCGGTCGAAGTACAATTGAGTCATACCCGCAAACGGATCGAGATGGTTGAGATAATTTAATCTCGAATCAATAAATGAATGACCTTGCAGCGGATATCCATTGGAAGACCACAGTTGAGTGATCGAAGTTGAGTCGCCTGAAACCAGCTGGCCTGGCCGCCATACAACAATCTTGCGGTTATATAATTTCGCAGTTTGCAACAATGAAGGAAGTAAATCAGCACTCCCCTGCTCCCATGAATTCCAGACTTCGTCGGTTCCAAGATGAATAAAAGGCATTTTATCGACAGGCACCAATGCGCATAATTCTGAAACGAGGTTGTTCAAAATCGGCTTCACACGCGGGTCACGCATTGAATCAATCGAAAACGCCTTGCGAAAAGCCTCGCTGTGACCAGGAATATCGAACTCCGGAATCAAAGTAATGAAGCGGTCGTTGCAGTAATTCACCAAATCAACAAAGTCCTTTTGCGTATAGTATTTTCCAGGCCAACGGCTCATCGTGGCAGAATCCTTCAACTCCGGATACAATTTGCTTTCGAGCCTCCAGCCAGGATTATCGGTCAGATGCAGATGAAAAACATTGTATTTATACGCCGCCATGACATCAATCTGTTCTTTCAATAATTCAACCGACATGAAATTCCGGCCAACATCCTGCATAAACCCGCGCATCGGAAACGCAGGCCAATCAACGATTTCACAGCATCTGAAAAATGCTTTTTCACTATTTGCACTACGCAATTGTTTCAAAGTTTGCACAGCTCTGAAAAATCCTGCAGGATGTATGGCTCGTACTTCAATGCTGTTTTTTTTCACCGATAGTGAGTAAGATTCAATGCCTTTTGTTTTAAAAAACAATGACGAATCAATTTTGAATTTTACAACATTACGGCTCGTATTTTTGTCATCAGATAAAACCGATACAATGTCTGGAATCATCTCCTGAAGCTGTTTTACAACAAGCTCATTCCCGGGCTGATCTATGACAATCCTGATGTTTTTAGCCGGCTTATAAAATTCATCCGACCATACAGTTTTTTGTGGAGAAGGTATTAATGCAGGGGCGATTCTTTTTTGAGCGAAAGCGCCATTTATTGAAAAGCAAAAGTAAAGACCAACAACGAGAAAAAATGCGAACAGATCTTTGCACCAACGTTTCACCGTGGTATATCTACTTTCAGCTGAAATAAAACAATTCAACATTTGTCATTTTTGGGGGATAGCAAAAATAATAAAAATATTAATCCTCGAAGAGTTTGAAGTCAGGATTAACGCATTGAAATGCTTGCGTATTCTCCTGATTGTTAACACAATAATTAATACCGTATAATAAAACAGAACGGCAGCGTGAGTATCTCTGAAGCGAATTACGGACAACGAATAAATAGAACATAGAACTTGCGCTCCCTGAGCGCTGTAAAACAGCATTGGTCCTTTAAAACAAAGTGACAAGCAGTACAACCGGGTCCGAAATAAACATTCAGAAAGCATGGCTCTGTTTTAACGCCTCGTGCTTCAATAAAAAAGAGAAGCCTTCGCTTCTCCTTATGAAAATCGATTACGCTTTTTGCTCACTACTTGTTTTTAAGAAGTTTAATTTCATCTTTGAGCAATTCAATTTCGGCTTGTTGTTCCTGCATTCCTTTCACAAGAATCGGAATCATGCCAATATAGTTCAGACCCTCGTATTCAATTGCCGGATCATCTTTGCTTTCGCCGGGATGTGCACCATTTTCAACCAGGTTTGGAAAAATAATTTTAACCTCCTGAGCGATAAAGCCAACCTGAGTTCCGGGTTCAAATCCCATAAAAGGATACTCTGCTGTTTTCATGGTGTAGGAGACTGGTCGCAGCAACATGATTTTCAGGAGAGCATTTTCGTTATAATCGGCTACATTGCTTTTGAATTTTGCATCCGATACATCAGTCCAGGTGCCAGTGTAGGCGCCATTGCCGCTGCAATAAACACCATAAGCAGTACCACCCACTGTTGTGGCTGAACCGTATACCCCATAGGTATGACCAGCTCCGGTCGACTCGGCTATACCTCTTACACCGTAATAATAAGCAGCCCCTGTGCCGATTGAAGAACCATAAACTCCTCTGTATCCACCAACAAAGTATCCGCCGATTCCATAATTATCAATCGGATGAGACTGACCGAAAACACCAATTGCATCAACATAATTCGTTCCCGTGTATTCTCCATGAACTGCTTGAGTGAAACTGCTCACACTGTCTGTGGTAAAATACCCCGCATAACGATTGTGCGAAGCAACATTCAATTTGCTTTGTGTTGAAGGATTTGTCGTGCCCATGCCAATATGACCATTCTGATCAAAAGTCATTTGAGGGCTACTGCTTGCAAATGCGTTATTGCCAATTTTTAGTTTGCCGAAATCATCCTGATCGTTGGCAATACCCCATGATCCGGAAGGTGTGTTAAACCCAATCGAAGCATCTCCAGTACCAAGTTGTTTAACCCAAATCTGGCTGTTTGTCATCGTGTTATTTCTCACAACATCGAGCGTTGCAGTTGGAGTTAAAGTGCCTATTCCAACCCCGCCATCCATATACACTGCACTTGCTCCATTTTTTTCCCAAACTGATTTAGATGCATACATGGCATACGGCACACTCAACAGCTGACTGGTCCCCATGTCGGTGTATGTTGTTCCACCATTCATATCAACTTCAACCTGCATCCAGTACTGATGGTCACCCCAGTCGATGGTGCTGAAATTGCCGCTGGCAACAGTTCCTGTACCAATAGATAAATTAAAAAGGCCGAATTCGTTGGTGCTTGTGGCAAACGTTTCGGAATAAACAACATCGCCTGCTTCAGATCCCTGATGAATCGAAACCCGGATGCCCAGTGCCTGATCCGGCAAAACATTTCCTGCCGCATTCCTGGCTACAGCCTGATAATTGAATGCCTGTGGCGACTGAGCAACAGCAAAACCAGTAATCAGGAGGAGAGAAAAGATCACAAATATTTTTTTTAACGTTTTCATGATTGTAATTTTTAGTCATTAATGAGATTGATTTTCACGGTTCCGGTTTCTATTTGTCCGGTTGAATTAGACACTGTGAACTCTAACAGATAAACACCTACATCGAATCCACTGATGTCGAAGTCAAATAAATTGTCGCCATCCGAGGCGTCCAAAGTTTCAGAATGAACAATTAATCCGAGCAGATTATATAACCTGATCCGAACGGAACCGCTCTCTTTTGCATCAACGGTAATAGTGAATTTGCCGCTGGTTGGATTGGGAAAAACATCAAAATCTTCAGCGGTTTCCTCAATAGCTGTATACGATTCTACAATCTGCTGAAAACCCTGAGTTAAGAAAATACCTGATGATTCAAAAGTTTGAACCATGGTCATTTCAGCTACTGTAGCCGAAATGGAGCCGGAACCTGATGTAAAATATCCTCCGGAAGAAGCAACAACAATTGGCGTAAGAGATTGCGCAGACACAATTCCCGTAAAAAAAACACCAATAAACATGAATAATAAAAAACTGTTTTTCATTGAATGAAAATTATGGGACAAAATACTGATTTGGGCTTCTGAAATCCAGCGTGGATGTGCTTTTAAAAAAAGCATTAACATTTAGAAACATGCGTTTATATGTGAAGTATTCTGAAAAAATTGGCAACAATTTCAAATGGCAAATTGTATCAACACTGCCAGATGGCAAAATTGAAACTTTAAATAATTTGAAAAAACAGAATTAACAAAAGCAAATTCGAAAACGATGGTATTTTTTCAGGTGTTTTAACCTAACTAATATTTCTATTCGCGTAGTTGGATTATTGTTTTTGAAGAACTCAGCCTCATGCAACTACGGCGCGCTGATACCTTCTGCTTTCAGTTTCATCTCCACCGCTTTTTGCGTGTTTCCAAGATTGGTATATGTGCTGCTTAGATTGCGCAACAAATCCACATTGGTTGAGTCCAGCGGATATGCCAGAAGCAAGTATTCAAGCGACTTTTGATAATTACCACGCATTCCGTGAATCAGCCCCATGTTTTCGAGAGCCGGTGCATATTCGGAATATCTTTCAAGTGACTTTTGAAAATACAGTTCTGCACTGTCAAGCTGATTCAAATTACGTCCGAAAATTTCTCCGATTGCATTATAATCGGCCGGATCGATCACTGATTTATCAGCAAGCATTTTCAACAATTGTATTGCTTCATTAAAACTCTTTTCTCTGACATATAAATTTGCAATCACACGCAAATTAGCAATGGAAACCTGATCATCTGGAATCAGCTCCAGGACACGCATGTACATGGCACGAGCTTCATCATTCCGGCCAAGTGCAATATACACTTCGCCCAGATTACCAAGGGCGCTTGTATTCTTTCCGTAGATTTTCAAACCACGCTCAAGATATAACGCTGATTGGTTGTACAGTTCATTTTTCTTTGCTGCATCCAACTCTTTGCGCGCTTTTTCAAGCAAAGTGAAACCCGCCAGATAATTACACCGCGCACTATTGACCGACGTTTTCACGTCAGTCAAAAACAATGTTTCGGAATTTTTCCAGGCTCTGTTTCTGTTGATTGTCAGAGAAGAAAAAGTCACAATCAGAAAAAGAAATAAATATAATGCGAGCTGAGGCCACACTTTTTTCCCACTTTGGTCATCGCCTGAAAGACGGCGAAAAAACACAGCAACAACCACACAAAAGCCAATGAGCGCAACAAACATGAAGCGTTCATTCATGAATGTTCCAATGTTCAGCAATAAGTTAGACTGGATTGAAAATGTTACAGCGAAAAATAAAATGGCAAATGAAATGAGTGATTTTCTTTTCAGTTTTATAATGGCAACAACAGCAAGAAATGCATATATAACTAAAGAAAGAATTACGGGGAAGTCGCTCCATTCGTGCAAAGAAACCTGATAGGGATAATAATCGTGCGTAAGCGGATTTCCGAAAACGATTAGCCCAATATAGCGAAACCATGTAAATACAATCGTTGCATATTTCTGCGAAACCGTGGCCTCTGCAAACGGATTATTGAAAAGTTCCGTTTCTTCGTAGCTGTTCATAAAAAAGCCGAGCGCGTTGTAACGGATCAATGCATACAGTGCAAAACCAGCAATGAGAACCGTACTCACCAACAGATAATCTTTCCCTTTTGCGTGACTGAAAAAGTACATTGTCAGCGGAATCACAGCAATAAACGTTAACGCATTTTCTTTGGAGAGCAGCGCAAGAATAAAGATCAATGCAGCCCACAATAGATTCAGCGGTTTCTTGTTTTCGCAGTATTTAAGCGCAAACCAAAGCGATCCAAGTGAACCGAGCAGACTCATTATTTCATCGCGGCCTTTGATATTTGCCACTGCTTCGGTATGCAGCGGATGCACGGCAAACAGCACTGTCACAAGAAATGGCAGGCCGAAGTACCATTTTTCGGTTTTGAAATCCGCAAATATTTTTCGCAGCACATGGAACAAAACAACGCACAGCAAGCCATAAAGCAACACATTAATCAAGTGCCCGATGAAAGGATTCAAACCAAATAATTCATATTCTATGGCAAAACAAATCTGCGAAAGTGGCCTGTATCGCCCGCCCTGCAATAAATTCTGTTCGCCGAAAACACCGGCCAGTGCATCGGTTGTGAGTATTTTCCCAATGCCCGAAAATCCTTGTTTGGTGAATTTGTTATCGCGAATCATCAGGTCGTCGTCGAGTGCATACTGATGTCCGAGTGTGTTTGCATACAAGGCAAACGCAAACAGGAAAATCACCAGTGCCTGCATGCGAAAATTCTGCGCGAAAGGTTTCGCCGACCCGGCTGCCGGCTTTGCTTTCGGAGATGGTTTTGTTACGGGCTTCTTTTTTTGAGGCATTGTTTCGTATTTTTGTTTCTGAACAAAACTCTATTCCTTCAGTAACTTCAGTGTCGCTGATTTGCTGCCGTCTGCGATAGTCAGGAAATAAATACCGTTCTGTAAAACCGGGCTGAAAGCCAGTTTCGAATGACCTGCATTCACCATCCTTCTTTCTTCCATAATAATTTTTCCTGCAACATCTGTAAGAATGACGTGCAGATCAGTAGCATCCGTGTTCACAGATTCAACATAAAAATTATCGTAAAACGGCATGGGATAAATAGTCAACTGCCATACTACATCCTCTGAAAAACCGGATACAGAGTCAGGTCTGACTATCCACAACGGATTGGTATATGAGCGGAAAACTTCCGATGTTTTTCCATGCAGTGAACTGAAAACTCCATATTGCCTGTCTGTCGTCAACTCTGCCCGAACATAAAAATACTCATTCATGCCAATGTTGCCGGCAGCATTAATCAATGAATCGAGCGACAGTACAATTTCTTTTGAAGTAGTGTGTGTGCTGAAAACAAAGTCTGTTGAAGTCTCACCGTCCTCGGTTCCGAGTATCAGACGAACATGATCGAGACGACCAAACTCATCTGATGAAACGGCATTGAGAATAATGTCGGCTGATGCATATTGCGGATAGGTCATCAATACTTCATCACCACAAACAAACTCCGGGCCTGGCAAGCCATTCAGTTCAAGCGAAATGCTCACAACAGGACCATCAGACAAAATGATGTTGCCGTTTTTCATGGCCGAAAGCACATTCTCCCCATCGGCCCCCTGCCCCGCCGGACAATAGGCAAGCGTGGTAAGTTTTCCCAGTGCGTTATCACTGATATCGCCTGTTACGCCATACACGAAATTGGTGTTGCAGTAATTGAAATCACCATGAGCATCGGTGCCGGCCGAAATGAAAAAACGGTAATACTGCAGATTGTTGTTGGAGTTTTTCAGTTGAAGTCCTTTCCGCCAAAGGAATTTTGAAACCTCAATCCCCGGCAGAAGCCGGTTAAAATGTTCCGTGATATTTGTTGTGTCGTACGGCACAAACACATCAGTACCGCTGTCATACAAAACATCCCAGGGATTGAATGATTCATCGGTGGTGTACATCGAATTACGGTAATTCCATATCTGTCCGCCCAGCAAATAATTTTCAAATAACGCTGAAGCATTGTCTGAATAAAGGTCAGATGCGACAGACAAATCATTACAGACAACCACATCGTGTCCGGGCATTGAAGCTCCGTTGGCGGGAAATGCAGCATCATTCAGATTCCAGATACCACCGTCAATCAGGGCTGACAGCTTGTCGCCCGCGGCAAAGGGATGAGCTGCATAAGCGAATCCGTTACATAGCTGCAGTGAATTCAAAGCATTATCAATTGAAACATCAGTGGAAGAAAGATCACCGTTTCCATCACCGATATATGGCAATGAGAGCGGGTTTGCGGGATCTGGATAACAAAGAAGATGGACAACGTTATCGTTGGTGTTGACCACCGAAGCCTCGAGTGCATGCAAAAGAATCAAAGAAGAGTCGAGCGAATTCAGCGTCTGGATTTCATTCTTTTCTCTTGTCCAGTTTTGTAGGATTCCGGCTCCGTAGTTATCGTAATCGCATGAATGATTTGTTGAAGCTATCCAGTCGAGACCGATGTATTCCCCCATTTTTTTTGTTGCTTCAAGTGGACAACCATACTCAGCCGAATTGTTGGTGTACAATGTATGATAATGGACATCGCCACGGCGATATCCCGGCAACGAAGGCAACAATTCATCATTTCTGAAAACCCGGAAATACAGCTCGTCATCATCCTCCCAGTCGAGCGAGAAATATATTTTCAAGTCGATAATATCGTCATACCCAGCCAGTTTTTCGGCAGGAATGGTAAAAACAAAATACCAGAATTCCTGATCCACACGGGAATAATGAATATCGAACAGCGATGAATAATCAGCTGTAAACTGAATCGTGTGTGCGTTGTCCTTCACCGGAAGAGACGCATCGAAATTCTGTACGCCAAAAGACGCATCGGATGTTGATTTGCAAGAGAACAAAGAAAGAAAAGCCGAATCGGAATATGAACCAAAAGTCAGCGGACTGCCGAATGAGGCATCATCGGCGTTTTTAATGGAAATATCAATATAAACAACATCGGCATAAGCGCCGGTCACATTGGCGTCTTTTATGCAAACCAGCACCGGAAGCCCGTTTGAACTACCTCCGGCATCGTTTTTCTGCATACGCCAGGGCATGTCGGCCATCACATCTTTTCCGGCAACATTGGTTTGCCGTAGCTGCATGTTTTCTGATTGCGACCAGACATGCGAAGCAAACAGCAAAAACAGAAAGGAAACGATAGTGGCTTTGTTCATGTAAAAATGCATCAGTCAGGAACAAAGATATTAAAAATGCAATTTATTTAAGCAACATCAAAACGCCCATGTGAGGCCGAAATTCAGATTGAACATATTCGAATTGGCAACCCTTCTCTTACCCAAGTCACGGATAAAGGTGTTGCTGGAAGAATTACTTACACGCACATAATTGGCGTCTGTATATATTGTTCCGCGATCCGGGAAAACATAGCCGGACAGACTATACAAAAAAAGCAAATGATTTGACAAAGGAACTCTGTTGCCGAATTCATAATAGATGCCAAACATAGACGTTTTCTGTCCCAAAGCAAATACTTTTGCCGTCTCAGGAAAATCACACGAAACAAGATTCGAATAATATGAACTGACAGCAGTGTAGGGATATTCCGTGTTTTTCAGCGAAGCCATGCAGAGACCAACGCGATAATAATTGTCGATAACGGAATAGGAAGAACGCCGATGACCTTCAACAAAAATACTGAAGAATTTTGTTTGATAATCGGCAATTCCTGAATAAAAGTAATTGTCATCGTAAGTCACGCTGGTAAAATTGCCGGAGGATTTACCAAACGAAAATTTAGTTCCAAGAGACAAATTATCGCTTGCAACAAAATTCAGATCAGCAGAAAAGGGAGTTCTGATTTTGAACCTGCTATCGTAACGATTATCAAAAAAATAAGTTTTATAATCAGGGGTCAGCGATCCGTTAACACTTAGAAATATTCTGCTGCCGAGGTATCCTGAAACCTGCGTATAACCTTGAAAAGCGAGCACCATTATGAAAAGAAGAATTATGTTTTTTTTCATTTTGCTGAAGTATTAATTCTGTTCAATGTTGAATAAATCATGTTCTTCACCGTGTATTTGTAATCACGGCTTTTTACCAGTGATACTTCGGTGTAGACTCTATTGCCTGTGCGCACATCGTACAAATAAAAGTAGTAAAGCGTCTCGTATTTGGGTGAAAGTAAATAGACCGCCAATACAGGATATAAGGGAGGAATAACCAGACCATAAGCCATCCAGATATGAAATTCTCTTTTAGCCCTGAGTGAATAAATACCGGTAAAGCCAATGTAATTTGTGCCTTCATCATCGGCCAGCTGATTCAGATATTCCTGATTCGAACTAATAAAACTCTTTCCGCTTTCATCGTCTTCCGGCAGTTCATTCACCCACGATTGAATCAGCTGAAATTCGTTATAGAGGTCCACGTTCCCGTTATTCATGGCACTTACATCAAGAAGCGACACGTCAATGTTCTTGAGTTTTGCCGCTTCAGTAACCATTTCAACAAAAGTGGTTTCATATTTTGTTGTAGCTAAAAATCGCTCGCCACTTTTTTTGCTTTCAGTCACGCGCATGTACGTGGGATCAAAAACCATTATTTTTTTTGTGCCTGTAAAAAGCGAGTCTTTGAATTCGAAATTTTTCTTCTTTTTCTTATATTCTTTTTCTTCAACCTCGGGCAAGTCTGATGCTTCATTGAAAATGCGTCTGAATTCTTTATCCTCCGCAAAACTCAAAAATGCATACGTGAAATTATCTTTCTGCAATGCTTTTTTCTGATTCTGTTTTATCTTGTCGTACTTCGATGCAGATGAGTCTGGAACTGCTGTTTGAGTTACTGTGTCCTCAACTATCGGCGCTTTGAAAGCAAAGTAATCGTCGGTTAACTTGCAATTGTTCAACAAATCGCTCATGGTAGCACTTGCCATACTCGTAATTTCATTGTTTGACGGATCGACAAGATGCGTTTTCCAAATTTCGCGTGCACAAACTGTAACAAGTTCTTTGTTGGAAAAGTTTTTAAACATATGAAACAACCGTTGACTCTCGCCCTTGATCTTGGTTGAAGAACGAATTGCGGTTGTTTTGCTTTTTTCATTTTTCAGGCGCATCAGTCCATAGTATGACTTGGCTTTTGCACTGTTGAGGTATAAGCTCTCCGGATGCTTTTGTTGCAATACATGAACGAGATACAAAGCGTCAACATATTTACGATCGGTCAGATACAGCTGCACCAGCTCAAAACGCGCAGTTTCGCGCATACTGTTGAACTCCTCCTGTGGCAAAACAAAGTAGTGGCCATTATCATCGTACTCTGTAAGAAGATTGCTGAGTTTTTCACGACGTTTTTTAATATTCGGGTGTGTGAGTTTTTCATCATCAAAATCTTCAACAGCCGTAATAAGACCAACCGTGTCGAGCCAGCATTTATCAGGTATGCGAAACCACTCATCTTCGAAATGGCTACGCGAAACAGGAATTTCGTCAACGGGAAAATCGCTGTAAAGTAAAACATCACAGACGGCCTCTGCTTCAGATAATTTATAACCCGATGATGCGAAATAATCATGGAAGCCCGATTCATCAGCCACAAATTCCAGATCTTTCTGGTATTGCAGCATGGCAAACAGGCGATCAGACTTTTGCACACTGCGATATTCACCTGCGTTGCGACGAATACGGTTTTGCTCAACATAAGCATCAATGCCGTGTCTTTTTACATAGTGGACAATTTCGTGTGCAAGCACAAAAGCAAGCTGAGACTCGTTTTCAAGCTGCGCCAGCAGACCAATGTTCACGATAACAATTCCGTTGGGTAAACAAGCCGCATTGACTTCCGGATATCGGGAAACATAAAATCTGAATTTTTCACGAATTTCGGGTTTATCTTTCAATAAAATATCAGCAACTTTATTTACATAATTCGTGAGCGGGTCACCAAACATAAGGTCGCCACTGCGGAGTAAATAGCGAAGATAAAAATCCGAGTATTTTACAAAATCCTTTTTGCTTTTGATGTCTTTGTAACTCGCATTGGGAGATATATTGCCAACATCAGCCGTTGTTACAAGCAAATCGCTGCTGTAAAATTCAGTTGGAATCTCACCACTGCATCGAATCGGCTGATAGGAGTTGAAATCCTGTGCTGACACGAGCATCGACAACAGTAAAAGTGATAATAAAAGTATAGCTCTCATAATACGTATAGATTTTGAACAAATATATAAACAATATTTACATTAATGCCTTGTTTGAATAAGATTTGCAATCACCTGCCATGATATAATCCAGGCATAAATCAGCTTTTATAATATAATAATTCAGATTCATCGAAAGAATAATCCATGTAATAAAATAAATTTAAACAATCTTGATAAGTTGAATAATTTTTACATTTGCTTTTGACTAATCCCTAATCCATAAAATGAAAAAGATTGCATTTTTGTTTATAATGATCATGCCTGCGCTGATAAGGGCTCAGTCTCTTCCAGATAGTATTTCGGTTGTCCGAGGCGAAAAACATGTAGCAGTATTGAGTATATCCATATCCGGTTTAAATGAGCCAATAGCATATGCGTTACCCAACGGTGAAACTGCTGTAATAAAACCAGGGGGTCCTTATTGGCATCAGTACGATGATAACATGAATCTGATTAGTATGACAAGCATGAGAGAATCAGACAGTTTCCTTGCCGGAAAAGCGAACGTCCTGTTTGCAAATAATCAGGTATATATGTTTTTTGCTCAAGTAACTGAATCGGGCTCCAAATTGAGATATTACACAAAGATCTATAATGTGGAATCTAAAACCCTGATACATGAAATTGACTTGTTTACGGTACCCTTTGTATATAAAAAAACTTCAGCATACCAGAATGTTATTATCAGCAAAGACAATAGTAAAATTGCTGTCATTACGAGATGCGAATCCGCCAAAGAAAAAGAATTGATACAAATATCCTGTTATGATTCCGAATTGAATTTGCTGTGGTCGCAAACTGATGTGGAATTAGATGTTAATGATACATATTCTAACAACTTTCAGATTGACGATGCCGGAAATATATATCGATTGCATATCAGTAAAGCAGGTGGCGAAAACAAACTTACCCTTTCGGTTTACACCGACGATGAAAGCGGTGCTCATAGTACTCCGCTGGACTTGGATAACTACACTTTCTTCGATATTTCGTTTAATGTAAATGAAAAACATGGCGCAATCACCATGTTTTATGGCAATTCGGAGTGTATAGCCAAGGGTATCGTCTTCGTCGAGTATGATAAGAATCGCAATTTTCTGCATGACCCCGTGTTTACAGAAATCCCTTCCAGCGTTCTTTTAAATGAAATGTGCTACGGAGAAGCGGAAGGACTTTTCAGTTATTCTTTCAGAAAACTCATACCACTGAAAAACGGCAATTACGCCTTTGTGGCAGAGCAATCTGTCATTAATGACAGTGGACAGGGCTGGGTAAGACATGGATGTATTAAAGAAAAGGGCAAGGGAGATGCCTCGAGCGTTTATAACAGAGGATCTTTTTTCGTTGCAATTTTTTCACAAAAAGGCGACATTCTTCATTTTGTAAAAGTTCCTAAAGTTCAGCAAGCAGGATATGATACTTTCATTGGGTCAGGTATATATTCAGACGGTTCTTCAATATATTTTCTTTTCAATGATAACCCAGGTAATACAGGTATGGGATCCAACACACAGCTCGCATATAAAGGAAGCAAAAATTGTTCGAACGTTCTTGCCATTGTAAATGAAAATGGAGATATGTCAAGGTATATTTTGCCAGAAACAGCAACTTCAAGAATGAGTTTCTCTTTGCAAGTTGAAAACAAAAACTCTGAGATTATATACGGCGCAGTTACTAATGGCGCTAAATATTTGGTGGGAAAAATCACAATCAAATAAACTAAACTTGTATTCATTCGTATGAAAGTAAAATATAATACCAAACTGTTATATCAGATAGTCCAATAATGATATTTCTTTCTTTTTTATTTTGGTTGATGCCGGAGTGGCTAATGACAATGAATTATTTTATTGTGCACCATAACAATAAGCACGGAATCAGTGCTAATTAAATAATTTCCGGGTACGTCGAAAGATTATGGTATTTGATAAAATAAACTCAAATAGACACAACAAGTTGAATAATTTTTACATTTGCTTTTGACAAAAACCCTATCCATCATGATGAAAAAGATTGCATTTTTATTGATAATGATCATGCCTGTGCTGGCGTGGGGACAGGAGCTGCCTGAAAACATAAAAACAACTGGTGGAAATACATTTAAAGTGAAATCTGTATTCCCGGGCGATGATTCCAAAGCATTTCTTCTCCCTGATGGAGAAGAAGTTTACATTGTTCCGGCTACATACAAGGGATATCTGTGTTATCGATTCGATAACAATATGAATCTGATTAAGCGAATTACCATTAATCTGATGGAAAACGATCTTGGATACCAACAAAACATCGAATACATAAACGAAAATATTTATTTGTTCTTAGGAGAGTATGACCAAACGGTTAAAGTATTCAGACTCTATGTGAAAATATTTGATGTTAAGTCCGAAACAATATCAGATAGAAAGGAACTGTATACTATCCCATCAGATATGAAATCAGCTGAGTTAATTGAAAATGTTATTGTGAGTGAGGACAGAGGCAAATTCGCTGTAATAAACAAATGCGTGTCCTGCACAGATAACCCGATTCTAAAATTGTCATGCTATGACTCAGATTTGAATTTACTTTGGTCGCAGGATGGCCTGGAATGGGACCAGCAAGACCTCTATATGAATAATTTTCAGATTGACAATGAAGGAAACGTGTACAGACTTCATTTAAGCAATTTCGACGGCACAAATAAACTCGCTTTCTCTGTTTACCGCTCCGACGAAGATGGTGCTCACAGCACAGCTATTGAGCTCGAAGACCATGTGTTTTTTGATATTTCCTTCAATGTAAACAATAAAAGTGGTGCTGTAACAATGTTTTACGGGAACAATCAATGTGCAGCCAGAGGAGTTGCATATGTTGAATACGACAAAGAAAAGGATATTTTGCGTTCACCAGTGCTCACTGAGTTCCCGTCCGAATTATTTGCCAATGAAATGTGCACTGGCAAATCAACAGGATTATTCAGCTACGAATTCAGGAATCTGCTGCCTATGCCAAACGGCAATTATGCATTTATTGCAGAACAAAACTATGATGAGACAATTGACTATATTGATGAAGATGTATGCAGGAAGGAACTTGGGTCAGGCAGCACCATCAAAGGATACAACAGAGGATCTTTAGTGATTGTAATATTTTCACCTGAAGGCAAAGTGCTCCAATTTAAAAAAATCCCAAAGATTCAGCAATCATACAACTCTTTGCACCTTGGCATGGCCTCATTTGTATCAGGGAGCTCAGTTTACGTTTTGTATAACGACAACCCGCAAAATGATACGCTGAGCAACGAGAATAAAGCCATATACAAAGGCGATGACAATTGCTCCAATATTTTGCTTCGCATATCGGAAAAAGGCGAAGTGTCGCGCTATGTTTTACCCGCCGATGTCAACTGCAAAATAACTCCTGCTACAGTCCGGGTTTTGAATGACAATGAAGTGTTTTATTGTGGCCGGCTGAAATCGGAATACAGGGCTGCGAAAATACGTTTAAACTGATGTGGTGATTTTCATAATGACAAATAATTTCGAAATTTTGAAAATCAGATTCTGATATGACTCTTTTAAATCGGGGCTTCATAATTGCCTTTATATCATTGATGCCAGCTTTTGTGCTGTCACAAAATCTGTACGATACCCTTTCCTATATTCCGCATACACCCATTAAAGACCAGCAGATGAGCAGTACCTGCTGGAGTTTTGGCACAACCTCTTTTATTGAAAGTGAATTGATGCGCACAGGCTCCGGCGAATTCGATCTATCGGAAATGTATTTTGCGTATCACGCATTACAAGCCAAAGCCGAAATGCACATCCGCATGCACGGAAATAATTATTTTACGCCCGGCGGCCAGATGCACGATGTAATGAATGTTGTGCGGGAATTTGGAATGATGCCTGAAAGTGCATACGGAGGTTACACATTTGGTTCAAACGGTCACAATCACGCATTGCTTGATACCGCAATGGCTCGATACATGCAAAAAATTGCACACTTGAAATCTCCTGCCCTTTCCGAAAACTGGCAATTGGTGGTCGATTCCATCCTGTCGGTGCATCTCGGAACTCCACCTGAAAAATTTTCACACAACGGAAAACCTTGTTCTGCTGCGGATTTCAGAGACTCTTTTGATTTCGATCCGGAAAAATATATTACCATTACATCATACACGCATCATCCGTATTACACCTGGTTTGTGCTCGAAGATCGCTTCAACTGGGCCATGGAGCAATACTACAACGTTCCGCCCGATGTTTTTGAATTGATTTGCGACAGCGCTCTGCTGAAAGGTTACAGTGTGGTCTGGGATGGCGATGTGAGCGAAACCACTTTCAATGCTGAAGCTGGAACTGCATTGATTAGTTCTGACAAAAATTCCGACAATAACACCTTGCGTCAGCAAATGTTCGACAATCATGAAACCACTGTTGATCACGTGATGCATATGGTCGGGAAATTGAAAAAATACAACGGCGACACTTATTATCTCGTGAAAAATTCCTGGGGAGAATACGGGCGCAACAAAGGCTATATCCTCATGAACCGGGAATACTTTCTACTAAAGACTGTTGCGGTGATGGTAAATAGTGAGGCGTTGCCTGCGATTATTAAAGATAAAATCACCCGTTAAAATAACAGCACAACCCGTCCATAGAAGCGGCGGGTAATACCAGACAGGTCTTTCAGCTCAAGCATATAAGAATATACATTCTGAGGTTTGCTGTTGGAATTCCCCGGCAGCTTTCCATCCCATGCCTGATTGATGTCTGTTGTCCGGAACACCAGTTCGCCCCAACGGGAGTAAATGACCAGAAGGTACGATGATAAGTCCCAACCAGCACCATAAGGCATAAAAAAGTCATTGATGCCATCACCGTTCGGGCTGAATGCATCCGGAATATAGCAAGTGAACAAGGGAAGAACTTCGACCGTGCAATAGGATGAATCTTTACAACCTGTTTCATTCTCAGCATAAAGCCAGACGTGATAGGTGCCGGTTCCTGAAAAAGAATGCACCGGACTGTAATCGGTAGAAGTCCCCGGACTTCCAATATCATTAAAATCCCAGACGTAATACAGGGCGTCGGTTGTGTTATTGACAAATGAAACCAAAGGTTCATCCTCGTAAACCGAAGGTGGACTGCAATAGAAATCGATATCGGGCGATTTTTCCACCGAAATTATATCCGGAATAGTAACGGTTGAAACACAACCCTGGTCATTGGTGACCGTTAGGGTAACGTCGAACAGGCCGGAGTGACTGTAAGTGTGATTTGGATTCTGAAGTGCGCTGGTGTTCGTGCCGGAAGACATGTCGCCGAAATCCCATTCCCAGTTCACAATGGATCCTGCTGTCAGATCGGTAAAGTTCACCGGGAGTGGTTTACAACCAGTCACCGGATCGGCCGAAAAAGCCACCGAGTCGCCTGTACCAAAACTCAGCACCGCAATATCCGAGGTAATCTCGCAGCTGGCATCACTCACAATACACGTGTAATTACCGGCATCGGCCGATGATATCGGAGATACCGTATAAGTCGACGATGTGGCTCCGGAAATATCAACACCATTGAACTGCCACTGATAAGTCAGCGGGCCTCCGCTATTGCTGGTTGCTGTGACCGAAAATGTGTGCTGGGGCTGGCTGCAAATGGCTACATCCTGTGGTTGAGTCACTATTTCAGGCTGCAGGCAACAATAGATAATGTCAATGCTTTGATACGAAACATCGTTGCAGGTGCCGTTATCGACCGTGAGAACGATTGTTTTAGTGCCCGGTGTTGAATAAGTGACCGTGTGTGGCCCGATTGTATTGGCCGATGCTATACTGGCATCCTGCCCAAATGTCCACTGATAGTTTGTTCCGCCACCCGTTGATGCATCGGTAAACACAATACTGTCGCCCGTGCAGTATGGTCCAGCCGGGGTGATTGTAAAATTTGAAACCGGGCCCACAAAGGTTCCTATACCCCCAAAGGTTAGAGTGAATCCATTATTCAGGCCTACTGAAGCATCCGTCCAGTTGTTTACCAGCAATCCATAGGTGTTGCCGACCACCATAGACACCGGAGAGCACCAGAGTTCGTTTGTGATTCCATTACAACCCGGATCGACGGAAATATTGGATGCACCTGTCATAAGTCCCGTGGCTCCAACACAACTGCTTGAATTGCATCGCAGATTCACTCTGCTGGCACAGTTGCCGCCCGGCAGTTGATAAAAAACCCAATCAATATCATCGGCTGGAATGAGCGGATCGATTGAAAAAGTAATGGTTCCTGCCGTTGCGCAAACCCATTTAAACCATACAGAGTTTTTATCAGTCGGTCCGGTATATGGATCATCGAGGCAGGTGCCGGCTGTTTCATAAATCCCTGATCCAAAAAGTGATTGCTGTGTTATGGTGTTTTTGTTACATAAAAATGCCCCGGTAGCACAATCCTGGCCAGGAGCAGAGGGAGGATCAAAGTTGTTAACGCAAAGCCTGAATGTGCCGGTATAGCTGTTGCATCCATCGATAGCAATGTAATACAGCTGGCCTATGGTCAGCCCCGAAATATAAAGATTCGCATATCCATTATTGGTTGATGTAAACTGGGTGCATCCAACTTCATACATGTTGAAAGGATCGCATACCCCGGTGAAAACGGCAATCTGTGGCTGGTTCAGGGTTCCACCGACACCGGCCCCTTCCACTGCGATATTCATGGCCGCTCCAATGGCGGTAAAAGCAAACCATACATCGTTACTGGGCAGACTTCCGGTCCAGCACGAGGGTAAGGATGCAAGAGTTGCTGAGGCGTTGACATTTGTATATGCTCCGGTAGCGGAACACCAGTTGTTGAGATTGGTAAGTGTAACAGCTCCGGTGCACTCATCGTTGACAGGCTGAGCAAATAAAGTTGCTCTGCACAACAATAATAAAAACACAATAAACAATGTCTTTTTCATAACAAATAGCCCCCACCCTTAGACAAAGATAAAATAAAAAAATCAAATTGCCTTTCAATAATTTTTAAAATAAAAATCACCATCAGCTTTTGCCGACAGGGATTGAGGTTTGTTTTGGTTTATTTACAGATGTCTTAGATCAGTCCAACAAAGCCAATATATGCGAGCGATAGCACAGCAGACCGCAAGCCATATGCTGCATGCCCTGCGCGTAAAAAAATCCCCATCAGCTTTCGCCGACAGGGATTCAGGTTGATTTGGTTTACTTGCAATCTCTAAACGAGGTTTGCAAATCCCATAAATGCGAGCGATAAAATGCCGGCAACAACAAGCGCAATGGGAATTCCACGCATGCCCTTTGGAACACCCATCAGGTCAAGTTGTTCGCGAATTCCGGCAAAAATAACCAGTGCCAGTGTAAATCCGATAGCCGTTGATACAGCAAATACAAGCGCTTCTCCCAGAACAAATTCCTTTGTGATTACCATGATGGCAACCCCAAGAACAGCGCAGTTGGTTGTAATGAGTGGCAGGAAAATACCGAGCGCCTGATAAAGCGGGGGCGACATTTTCTTCAGAATGATTTCAACCATCTGCACCAGAGAAGCAATGACAAGAATGAAAACGATGGTTTGCAGATACTGCAAAGAGAATACATCAAGAACATAAACCTGAATCAGGTATGTTACCAATGTAGCGAGTGTCATTACAAAAACAACAGCGCCACCCATTCCAACAGCTGTCGAAATCTTTTTCGAAACACCCAGAAACGGACAAACTCCGAGGAACTGAGCGAAAATAATGTTGGAAACAAATATGGCGGATATAACAATTACAATGTATTCCATAGTGCTTTGGTTTTATTTCTTTTTAAAACTGTTGACAAGTGCAATCAGATATCCCAGGGCAATGAAAGCGCCGGGAGCAAGCACAAAAACAAGGATTCCGTCCATTTCAGCAGGAATAAACTTCTGGTTAAAAATGGCTCCTCCACCCAGAATTTCACGGATAGATCCAAGCAAACCAAGAGCGAATGTGAATCCCAGTCCCATGCTCAGGCCATCTATGAATGAGCTGAATACATTATTCTTGGATGCAAATGCTTCGGCACGGCCAAGCACGATGCAGTTTACAACGATCAACGGAATAAAGAGACCAAGCTGCGCATGCAGATCAGGAATATAAGCCTTCATGCTAAGATCGACGACGGTCACAAAAGAAGCAATCACAACAATGAATGCAGGAATGCGCACCGATGAAGGAATAAAATTCTTGATCAGCGAAATGATTACGTTAGACATAATCAGTACGAAAGTGGTGGCCAGTCCCATCCCGATTCCGTTGATGGCCGATGTGGTAACACCCAACGTGGGACACATTCCCAGCAGTAGCACCAATACAGGATTTTCTTTAATAAAACCCTTGGTGAAATTTGTCCATTGATTCATTCCTGACCTCCTTTCCAAATTGAATTATATGCACGGTCAACAGCGTCGCAAAAAGCACGGCTTGTGATGGTAGAAGCAGTAATTGCATCAACATCGCCGCCATCTTTTTTTACAACAAGCTTGAAGCTCGTTGGATTTTTCTGCATAAACTGATTCTTGAATTTGTCTTCCATCATTTTTGTTCCAAGACCTGGCGTTTCGGCGTGAGTCAAAACCTTGGTATTGTTGATTGTCCCATCAGGTAAAAATCCGACCATTATGGTGATCAAACCTGAGAAACCGTTTTTCGTAAAAGATTCTACCGCAACTCCGGTTGTGTCGGTTCCTTTGAGTCCATAATAAACAGTAAGACTGTCGTCGGAATCGGCACATTTTACTTTACCCTGAACCAGTGTCTCAAATGCAGGAATTACCTCTTTGATGGCTGTTTCGATTTTCTTTTTCTCTGACTGCTCGATGGGACCTTTGGTGAGTGAGTACACTCCTGCAAGAGCAAATGCTGCAATCGCTGAAATAATCAACAGCGTTGAGGTCATATTAAACAATGAATTCTTTTTCTTAGCCATTATTCACTACCTCCCCGAATCGTTTGGGTTTGATTTTATTTAAAAGCGGCACAAAGGCATTCATGATAAGAATTGCGAAGGACACTCCTTCCGGGTAAGCTCCAAAGACCCGGATGAGAATAGTCAAAAACCCGCACATAAAGCCAAATATCAGCATCCCAAGCGGACTCATGGGAGATGTTACCATATCTGTTGCCATAAAGAATACTCCGAGCATCATACCCCCGGTTATCAGATGAAACACCGGATCGGCATAATAAGCCGGATCATAGAGCCACAAAATTCCGGAAAATAGTACGGCACCCAGAATGTAGGATACCGGAATGTGCCAGGTAATAACACGTGTAATAAGTAACAATGCAGCACCAATTAGCAGCAACAAGGCAGAAACTTCACCAACTGAGCCGCCCATATTTCCAAGCAGCATATTCAAATAATCCGGCATTTCCGGTTTCGCCATTGCAGCCGTAAAACCATCACTTTCCTTAAGCAAGGCCAGTGGCGTTGGTCCAGTGACCACATCAGTAAGTGCAGAGGCCGATTCAATGGGTTTTGGCCAGCTTGTCATCTGCACCGGGAATGAAATTAGCAGAAATACACGTCCTACAAGAGCAGGGTTAAATGGATTTTTGCCCAAACCACCAAAAGACATTTTTCCAATGCCAATGGCAACCAGAGCCCCGATGAGAATGATCCATACCGGAAGGTTACTTGGCACATTGAAGGCCAGCAAAATGCCGGTAACTACAGCAGAGCCGTCTCCAATGGTTGATTTGTCCTTGAGTAAAAACCGTTGAATAAGATACTCGATCAGTACACAAGCCAAAACCGATACTAAAACGACTTTCACGGCACCCAGCCCGAAAAGGTAGAATGATCCCAGGAGTGCAGGCAGCATGGCAAGAATAACCAGCCGCATGACTTTTCCGGCATCGCCCCTGGCGTGTAAGTGCGGTGATCCTGAAATGGTCAGCATATTCATATTGTGTTAATCCTTTTAATTGTTTCTTTTTCTTATAATTTGTCCAACCTTGTTTTTACCCAGACGGATGTTGTCGAGTAAAGGTCTGCCCGAAGGACATGTGAACTGGCATGAGCCGCATTCCATGCAATCCATCACGCGGTTGTTTTCAGCAATTTCCCAGTTCTGGTTTTCACCAGCCAGACCAAGCAGAAATGGCTCTAATCCCATTGGGCAGACGGTAGTGCAACGGGCGCAACGAATACAGTTGTATTCTTTTACACGTTTTGCTTCTTTTTCATCCATCAGCAGAATTCCGCTCGTACCCTTGGTTACAGATATGTCGGTTGATGCAAAAGCTTTCCCCATCATGGGGCCGCCATTGATCATTTTTCCGGTTCCTTCAGGTATGCCACCACATTTGTCAAGCAATACAGAAACCGGTGTGCCAATCCGAACCATGAAATTCGAAGGCTTCGAAACTTTTTTTCCTGTTACAGTCACTACTCTTTCGATCAATGGTTTGTTCTTTTGAACAGCCTCATAAACCGCGAACGTAGTTCCGACATTCTGAACAACACAACCAACTTCAATGGGCAATTTACCACTCGGTACTTCGCGATTAATGGCTGCTTTAATCAGCTGTTTTTCGGCTCCCTGCGGGTATTTCAGTTTCAATGCAATTACGCTGATGCCGGAGTATTTCTGCGCGAGTTTCGATAGCAGCTCAATCGCATCCGGCTTATTGTTTTCAATTCCGATGATGGCCTTGTTTACTTCAAGTGCTTTCATCAGAATCTGAACGCCAATCATGATTTCTTCGCCTTTTTCAAGCATCAAACGATGGTCGGCGGTGAGATATGGTTCACATTCAACGGCATTAATGATAAGGTATTCTGCTTTTTTCCCCTGAGGAACCATGAGTTTTACATGGGTTGGAAATGCAGCTCCACCCAGACCAACGATGCCTGAATTCTTGACTATATCGATGATTTCAGCTTTCGAAGCTTTGATTTCCTTCACCAGATCTTTAGAAGTGTCAATGCCTTCATTCCACTCTTCACCATCTTTTTTAATGATGATCACCGGTTTGCGGTAACCCGAAGCATCGGCCCAGGCATCAACCTTGTCAACAGTTCCTGACACGGGTGAATGAATGGAAGCCGAAATGAATGCTTCGCCTTTTGCTATAAGCTGACCGATTTTCACTTTGTCGCCTTTGCTTACCACGGGAACCGAAGGGGCTCCGAGATTCTGGTTCAGCATGACATATACGGTGTCGGGAGCTTCAATGATTTCAATGGCACTGTGTTCCGAAAGTTTGCATTCTTCGGGATGAACACCGCCCATTTTGAAAGTCTTCAACATGTTTGGCCTCCTGTAAATTATTGGGTTATTTGATCTTCACCTGCGGGAGCACTTTCAATCTTTCGTGCCGGAAAATTGATTTCCAGAATAGCACCTGTGGGACATTCAGTAACACACTTACGACAGAGTTTACACTTTTCGAAATTGATATACGCCAGATTATTCTCAAGCGTAATGGAATCGTGAGGACAAGCCTTTACACATTTTCCGCAGCCAATGCAGGCAACAACACAATTCTTTTTTGCGATGGCGCCTTTTTCAGTATTGACACAGGAAACGAAAATTCGTTTGCTTTTCGGTCCTTTGTTGCGTAGTTCAATTATTGCACGCGGGCAAGCTTTCACACAGGCACCGCAGGATGTGCAATTCTCTTCAATCACAACCGGAAGTCCGGTTACGGAGTCAATATACATTGCGTCAAAAGCACAGCTGACAACACAATCGCCCAGACCGAGACAGCCATTCGGACAACCACCGGCACCAGGAAACAATGCGTGGGCAAAAGCGCAACTACTTACACCTTCATAATTCGATTTGGCCGGAGAGTTGGCAAAACTGCCCTGACAGCGAATCACGGCAACCTGAGGTGCTTTTTCAGCAGCGGTCAGCCCCATCACAGCAGCAACATCTGCTGTAGTGGCATTTCCACCTACCGGGCAAAACAAACCTTCTAAGCTTTCGTTTTTCACAATGGCCTCTGCAAAATTGCGGCAACCCGCAAAACCGCATCCACCGCAGTTTGCACCCGGAAGTTTTTCAACAACCAGATCAATGCGGGGATCTTCAACGACCATAAATTTCTTTTCGACTCCGAAAATGATGGCTGCAAAAATCAATGCAACGCCACCTAAAACAATTACTGCAAGTAAAATCGGATCCACTTTGTTTCGTTTTATTTGGGTGCAAATGTATAAAGGATAATTACAATGAAGTAACTTTTTAATTGTTTGAATAATAAATTATATTTGATTGTTTTTCAAACGTTTACATTGAAAAACATCGACTTCTCACACGCTGAGATAGCTCGTTAAAATCTGTTAATCACATATTTGCGCATATTCTTTATAACCGCTCTAAATTAGAATATACACTGGCAAAATTGATGAAATCCTTACGCCAGGCCGCGGCCGTTTTTGACGATTTGACCGTCAGCTTTCAGCTCCTGAATGATTTTATCGAGAATCCCATTGACAAAGCCGCTGCTTTTTGGAGTGCCGAATTCTTTCGATAAATCAATGTATTCGTTCATGGATGCCTTGATCGGAATGTTCTCGAATTGCGTAATTTCAGTCAGTGCGAGTTTGATAACCAACATGTCGAGAACAATAATTCGCTCTATGTCCCAGTTTTTAAGGTGCTTCTCGATGAGGTCATCGTACTTCCCAAAATTCTGAACGGTTTTGTCGAAAAGTTTAACCATAAATGTCTTGTCGTCGTCATCGCCCATTCCTTCGGATGGTTTGAGCAAGGGAGCAAATTCAGTTGTTTCAGGTTTTTCCGGATCATAACATTTCAGCCATGCATGAACCATCAATCCGGTCAAAACCGAATCGTCGCCCCAGTGCAGGTTTTTTTCTTCATACAACGCTCTGAGATTACTGTCGAACGCAATGAATTTTTTGAACAATTTCACCACAAATTGCCTTTGTGATGCAAAGTCTTGCTCGGTAGAATTCATGTGATTCTGATATTCGCTCCACTCCTGAACTTCCTTATATATCTTACGGAAAATATCGTTCATATCCGCCCAGTTCATGCGCAGACCGTTGATAGCATTTTGCACATGAGTATTGTCGCGCAGATGAAGCAACAGCGGATTTTCAATAAAATTCAGATTCGGATTGATGTCTTCGTCCGTTGGGACATGTTTGTGACGATTCTCTTCGATTTTTCTTTCGGCGATGTCTCTTAATTCCAGCAGCGCCGATATTTGTATAAAAATCAGATCGCGCATATCTTCAACAGAATCAACCAGCGCCCTGCGCCCTTTTTCAATGTCGGTATTTCCACCAACTACGTACGAATAAACTGCTTGCAGGGTTTTGCTTCGGATAATATGACGCGATAACATAGAGAACGTTTTTGTTTTGCGGATGCAAAGATAAGAAATAGTAGTGATGAGTAAGGAGTAAGGAGTAAGTTTTTTAGCGGGCTTGTTAAAAAATGATTTGATTTTTAATCGGTACTTTGCAGCTTTTTTTGAGGGCTTCACTTGAAACGTGACAAAGTCGGCTCTTGGCCTTGACCTGGGCAAGCGTCTCTGGGCGCGCGTCTCCTGCTTGCAACAGCTTGCCACGTTTGACGTGGTTTCACGTTGACGCGTGACCTAATCTTTTTCAACGGAGCTTCACGTAAAACGTGACATTGTCGCCCGATAGTTCCCGGAGCGGAGTTTATCCCGCCATTTTGCACTTCGACTCCGCTCAGTGTGACAGCTGGCGGGGCTCGGGGCTATTGATTTTGAACTACGGAGTTTACTCAGCAAGGCGGAGTAGTTCCTTCAATGGACTTTTTTGTCTGTTTTTGAGCTTCGCTCCTCAACCTCAACCTGGGCGCGCGTCTCTGGGCGCGCGTCTCCCGACGCGTGACTCTGACGCGTGACCTAATCTCAACCTTGACCTTAATCTTAACCTTGATCTATTGCTCCACCGGCTCCGGAAGATCTTCTTCTACTCTCAGATTTTGTATAATAAAGCCCTGTCGGTCCGGCGTATTTTTGCCCATGTAGAATCTCAGAATTTCTTCAAGTCCGTTTTCTTTTTTGAGCATCACATTTTCCAGACGCATTTTCGGGCCTATCAAATGACGGAATTCGTCTGGGCTAATCTCTCCAAGACCTTTGAATCGGGTGATCTCTGGTTTCGGTCCCAGCTCTTTGATCGAATTCACGCGCTCCAGATCAGAATAGCAATAATTGGTTTTTTGCTTATTCCTGACACGGAACAAAGGTGTCTGCAAAATATACAGGTGGCCGGAACGTACAAGATCGGGATAAAACTGAAGGAAAAAAGTGAGCAACAGTAAGCGGATATGCATACCGTCTACGTCGGCATCGGTAGCGACAACAACATTGTTATAGCGAATATTTTCAATACCTTCTTCAAGATTTATGGCCGCCTGCAACAGATTGAATTCCTCGTTTTCATAAACGATGCGCTTGCTCAGACCATAGGTGTTGAGCGGCTTTCCCTTCAAACTAAAAACGGCCTGGGTATAAGGATCGCGCGCCTTGGTGATGGAGCCGCTGGCCGAATCACCTTCGGTGATAAAAAGAGTAGTCTCCATGCAGCGTTCCCCTTTTTCCTCATTGAAATGCAGCTTGCAATCACGCAGCTTTTTGTTGTGAAGACTAACTTTCTTAAAACTATCCTTCGCAATTTTCTTGATGTTGGCCAGTTCTTTCCGCTCTTTTTCGTTGGCCAGAATTTTCTGCAGCAAAGTGTCGGCGGTGTCTCCGTGAATATGCAGATAATTGTCAAGGTTGCGGCGCACCACGTCGCCAATATAATTGCGGATTGTCTGACCGTTCGGTTCCATATACTGGGATCCCAGTTTGGTCTTGGTCTGCGATTCGAATACCGGCTCATGAACTCTGACAGAAACGGCTGCTACAACTGCTCCCCTGATATCACTGGCTTCGAAATCCTTTTTAAAAAACTTCCGGACCGTGTCAACCAGCGCTTCTCTGAATGCTGCAACATGTGTCCCACCCTGCGTTGTGTGCTGTCCGTTTACGAAAGAGTAAATTTCTTCACCGTAATTTTTATGACTGTGGGTGAAGGCAAATTCCAGATCGCCTTCTTCCATATGTATCGCCGGATAAATAATTTCACCATCAATATTGCGTTCAAGCAAATCGAGCAATCCGTTTTTAGATTCGAATTTTTCGCCGTTGAAATTGATACAGAGCCCTTTGTTCAGATAAGCATAATTCCACAAAAGGCGTTCAATGTGCTCATTGATGTATTCATATTCACCAAAAATAGTCTCGTCCGGGGTCCATGAAACACGGGTTCCGCGCTCATTTGCACCTACAGTGTCTTTGGATTGTTTCGCCAGATTGCCGCCGCTGAAATCAGCGATCACTTTCTTGCCATCGCGAAAAGACTCAATGCGAAATGCAGATGCCAGCGCGTTCACAGCCTTGGTTCCGACGCCGTTAAGACCTACCGATTTTTTAAAAACCTCGCTGTCGTATTTGGCTCCGGTGTTGATTTTCGAAACAACATCAACCACACTGCCGAGGGGAATGCCACGTCCGTAATCGCGCACGGTTACCTGCTTGCCATCAATTTTGACATCCACTTTTTTCCCGTATCCCATGATGAATTCGTCGATGGCATTATCGAGAATTTCCTTAATCAGGACATAGATTCCATCGTCGTGCGAAGCTCCGTTGCCAAGCTTTCCAATATACATACCCGGGCGGAGACGAATGTGTTCGTTCCACGCCAGCGATTTAATACTTTCTTCGTTATACTGCTCTGCCATAATACGTTCTGCTCAATTCCTTGCAAAATTAATACATTAAAAGAAAACAGGCGATAAAACTTTTCAACCATTAGGCATTGCTGCGGTATAGTGTATTACCAGTTTCCGAATTATAGAAATACTGAAATGAAAAAATCCCGGCAAAGCAGCCAGGATTTTCATATTGCCTTTAAACCGTTGATTGAAATTATTCAATCCCCGAATAATATTTCATAAACTGCACGCGTTCGAAGGCGGCAGGATTTGAATGGGCTTTGTAGGACATTTTGCCACGGAAATCTTCAATCGATTTGTAGTTGTTCTTGTCCATCCAGTCGCTCAGGAATGCATTCATCTTGCTAATTTCAGCAATGCCTTTCTGATACAGCACAGAAGCCACCTGAACAGCTTTGGCGCCCACGAGCAGCATTTTCACAACACCTTCGCCATCATGAACACCAGTCGAGGAGCAAAGATCGGTCTGCACTTTGTCCGAAAGCAATGCTATCCAGCGGAGTGGAAGCGATATTTCATCCTTGTGGCTGAATACACCGGTGCCAACAATGGTTTGTTTTGTAATATTAATATCGGGAGCAAAAGAGCGATTGAAGAGAACAATGCCGCCTACCTTTTTCCACGAAAGTTTTACAAAATAGTGAGCCAGGTCGGTGAAATAGGAACTCAGCTTCACTGCAACAGGAATCTTTGTATTTGCAAGGACCTTGTCAACAATTTTCGCATACTGATCTTCAATAGCTTCAGCTTTTAATTTTTCATCGGAAGGCAGCAGAAAAATGTTGAGTTCCAGTGCATCGGCACCGGCTTTTTCGATTTTCTCTGTGAATTTCACCCAATCCGAATCCGAATAGCAGTTGATGCTGGCAATAATTGGAACCGAAACGGCTTTCTTCGCTTCAGAAATCAGATTCAGATACTTTTCGAGCTCATTGTGTTCTGTATATTGTCTGATGTAATCATCAGCTTCGGGATATCCAATGTTGTTCTCATCAGCCATTTGTCTGGCATATTCAAACCGGATTTGTTCCTCGAAAAGAGACTTGAGGACTATGGCGCCAACACCATTCTTTTCCATCTCAACCAGATTTTCAACTTTGAGACTAAGTCCGGAGCTGCCGGCAATAATGGGCGACTTGAGTTTAAGACCTAAATAGCTTGTTTCTAAATTTGCCATGATGGTAGTAATTTTGAAGCAACAAATATAATAAGTTTTCTCTAGTTTGGTGCCTGAAAAAATTCAATCAAAATTGGGTTTCGAGTGTTTCATGCCAACGCACTCAGGTCGCATTCTGCGACGCAGAGAGGTTGGCATCAAAACATTTCCACAACCTGACTCGCAGAGCGAGCTCTCTGCGTTGTGGGCGACACATTCCAACGCACTCAGGTCGCATTCTGCGACGCAGAGAGGTTGGCATTTTCATTCGGAGCTAATATTTGATGGAGTATTTTTCAAAAACATCTTCTTGCTCGATGGATTCAACAGCTTTGATGAGCTCCTCATCAATTTCCGCGATCAGAAAATAATAAGCTTCCGGCCCGTACAGACTCCGCGCAAGGAAAGCCCGCAGAATTGTTTCGATAATAACTTTACTCTGATCATATCCAGCCTGATCAAATTCAACACCTGCAGCCGTTGCGCCATCAAGAAATGATTTCATAAACGCCTCATCAGCCTTGTATTCACGTTTAAACTTCTCAACTGTTTTGTATTTGGAAAGCATTTCACCGCGATTGCTGTTGAGATAATCCAGTGTAAATGTGCTGAAATAATTTTTTCGGATCAGTTTCACATAGTAATCGCTGTATTTGGTTGTGTCGAGTGCAATGAAAATATCGGGCATCACTCCACCGCCACCATAAACAACCCTGCCGGCTGTTGTTTTATAGCGTAGTGAGTCGGGGAATTTAATGGAGTCGGGATGAACGAATTCTCCATGCTTCATTCTTTGTCCAAGGTCTTCAAAATACTTTTCATTCCCATTTTCGTAAGGCTTCTGAATACAACGACCACTGGGAGTGTAATATCGAGCCACAGTCATACGCATAACCGAACCATCTGCAAAAGAGAACGGGCGCTGAACCAGTCCTTTCCCATACGAACGGCGTCCGATAACCAAGGCGCGATCGCAGTCCTGCATGGCTCCAGAAACAATCTCGCTGGCCGAGGCACTGCCTTCGTCAATCAGAATTACTAGTTTTCCTTTTTCAAAGGCGCCCCTGCTGGTTGCACTATAGTCACTTCTTTTTTCATTGCGTCCCTGCGTGTACACGATCAGCTGTTCTTTTGGAAGAAACTGGTCGGCAAGTTCTACCGAAGTCTGCAAATATCCGCCACTATTGTCTCTCAGATCGAGAATCAGTGATTCGAAATTTTCCTTTTTCAGTTCTTTGATAGCGGCATTAAACTCGTCCATTGTTTTTGCAGCGAATTTATTGAGCTTGATATATCCGATCTCCGGAGTGATCATGTAGGCTGCATCAATGCTGTAAATCGGAATTTTGTCGCGTGTCACCGTGAATTCAATCGGATCTTTTTCACCCTGTCTGGCAATGCTCATTATCACCTGCGTTCCTTTAGGTCCGCGCAAGCGTTTCATGACAAAACTATTGTTTACTTCTTTCCCGGTAGCAATTTCCTTATCAATGGTAACAATTTTATCGCCCGCCCGGATTCCGACAGTTTCGCTGGGGCCACCAGCAATAACATCTACAACGTTAATGGTGTCGCGGATAATCTGAAACTGAATGCCTACTCCATCAAAATTGCCTTCCAGCGGTTCATTGGCTTGTTTGATTTCATCTGCCGACAAATAAACGCTGTGCGGATCGAGCTCCTCAAGCATTTTTTGAATCGCCAGCTCAGTCAGGTGGTTTTCATCAACGGTATCCACATACGAAAGTCGCATATATTGAAGAGCCCGGCGGAATTTATCTTCTGTTTTGGCAGGATCATGCTGGGCTATTGATAGTAAAGATGCCCCAAGCAGCAAGAGTGAGAAAATGAATTTCATGATTTTTTCTTTAAAAACGGATTTTGCTATACAAAATTATATTATTTTGCGACTTCTTTTGATTAAATCATGGAATCAGCAATAATAAACGATAAAGTACTTTTCCGGTTTTCCATTTTTGTGGCATTTCTGTTATGCCTTCCAATGGTTATTACTTTTGTTTTTGAAGATTATTTCTCTTTTCTAAGGGGCGTTTATCCGCTCACGGAAGAAGGGCTGATTGGCGTACTCACCGCACCACTGATACATGCAGACTGGTCGCACCTGGCCGGAAATATTTCAGCATTGTTCATTCTTTTTCTGGTGCTTTTCAATAATTTCCATCCGATGGCGTGGGTTGTGATTTTGCTCAGCTATATTGTCCCAGGCTTCTGGACCTGGCTGTTTGCGCGACCTGCGTGGCATGTGGGCGCCAGCATGATGGTGTATTCACTTGCTTCTTTTGTGTTTTTTGCCGGCGTTTTTTCAGGCCATGCGCGGCTAATGGCGTTGTCGCTGTTTGTTGTTTTTATGTATGGTGGAATTTTCTGGGGCATATTCCCTACCCTGCCAGAAGTCTCATGGGAAGGGCACCTGAGCGGTTTTCTGCTGGGTATTTTGCTGGCGGTTTTTTATAGAAAAGACATCCGGGAATTATATCCAAAAAAGAATTATTTCGAAGACGAAGAACCGGACGATGAAGACAATGAGAATGACAGCGATGAGCCCATTGAGAGCGATGAGCGAAAAATGAATTGATGTGGAAATGTTCCGCCTGTCGCGGAATAAATTCCAATGTGCGTTTCGCGTATGTGGAAATATATGTGTCAATAAAAATACGAAAAACAAAATACGAGATTCGAAATACGAGATTCGAGATACGAGAGAGGCATTAGGCGTGAGGCATTAGGAAATACGAACTAATGGGAAAATGTGGCGCCTTCGCTTATGTGGTATCATGATGGTCCCCGGAGCCCTAAAGGGCATACGGGCTATTAATATTTAACTCCGGAGTTTACTCCGCAAGAGGCGGAGGAGTATCGGACGGAGCTTCGCAGTTTCTTTTGATGCCTTCCTGACTTCGCCACTGGGACACCCTAAATTGATTTCCAAAAACTTTCATCGAACAGGGGTGCGATTGTTTTATGTTGTTGAGTGATCAA
>Ga0154513_121_pt1 | contig 94895 bp, 75 predicted proteins | sample RifGroE2_FD_115992 | JGI IMG/M metagenome (GOLD analysis project Ga0154513, IMG submission 115992) | Bacteroidetes bacterium GWE2_42_42
CATATTTTGTTGATAACTGTCTGAAATTAAAAATCCAAAAAATGATTTAATCGTTTTCAGTGTTTCGAACACTCATGATTGCAAATCCGCGCGATGCAAATGTTTAAAAGGCCACTGGCGCGGATTTGTAATCCGTGCCAGTGGCCTGATTTATAGTTCAATTTTCAAAATCTCAATCCGTATATCCAGCCTCACTCTTCCACTCGGAGTAATAAATGATCAGATTGGCTTCGCTTTTCCATTCGGTGAAATACACTTTCCAATGAGCTTCGCTTTTCCATTCTGAAAAATACCAGAGACCCGAATCCGACGTGGCATCGCTTTTCCATTCAGTCACATACACAATCATATCCGCCTCGGATTTCCACTCGGTTACATAAACTATCTTATCGGCTTCGCTTTTCCATTCGGTCACATAAACAACCTGCGCTTCGGACCATACGAAGGCGGAAAAGATCATTGCGAAAAACAAAATTGCTTTCATGATTGTGTGTTTTGAGCGGCAAAATAAACAACAATTATGCCCATAAACTGTCGATTTGCGACATAAATCGCATTCCCGATCGCGATTACTGCCAAAATGACACGCTTTGTGCAATGGCACACGCTTTGACAGTGCGGCAGCCGCTAAAATAAATATACCATGCAGAAAGGTTCAATCAATGTACAAACCGGGAATATCTTTCCCATTATCAAGAAATTCCTTTATTCGGAACACGAAATTTTTCTACGCGAACTGGTTTCAAATGCCGTTGATGCCACAACCAAGCTGAAAAAACTGGTCTCTTTAGGCAAAACCGATGTCGATCTCGGCGATCTGACCATTCAGATTGATCTGGATACAAAAAAGAAAACACTGAAAATTACCGATCGCGGTATTGGCATGACCGAAGAAGAAGTTCAGAAGTATATCAATGAAATTGCTTTCAGCGGAGCCGAAGATTTTGTAAAAAAATACGTTGGTAAAGACGACAAAGAAATCAGCGGCATCATAGGCCATTTCGGACTTGGCTTCTATTCATCATTTATGGTGTCCGAAAAAGTTGAGATCAATACGCTGAGTTATCAGGAAGGAGCCAAAGCTGTCAAATGGACCTGCGACGGATCACCAGAATACACCATGACCGATTCAAAAAGAAAAGATCGTGGCACCGAAATTACACTTCATTTTTCCGAAGAATCGCTCGAATTCAATGAGGAATATCGCATACTCGACATGTTGAAAAAATTCTGTCGCTTTCTGCCCTACCCGATTCAGTTTGGCGTGGAAAAAACGTCGGAACCCATTGAAGGCGAAAAAGACAAAGACGGAAACCAGCAATACAAGGACGTTGAAAAACCCCGCATCATCAATAATACTGACCCGCTCTGGAAAAAGGCTCCGGTAGATTTGAAAGATGAAGATTACAAAAGCTTTTACAAAGAATTGTATCCGTTTTCTTTTGACGAACCGCTCTTCAATATTCACATCAACGTCGATTATCCATTCAACCTGACCGGCATACTTTACTTCCCGAAACTCAAGAAAAATCTGGAGGTTCAGCGCAACAAAATTCAGTTGTACAGCAATCAGGTTTTTGTGACCGACAATGTTGAGAATATTGTTCCGGACTTTCTCACATTGCTGCACGGTGTGATTGATTCACCCGATATTCCTCTAAATGTGAGCCGGAGCTATTTGCAGGGCGATCCAAACGTAAAAAAAATCAGCAGTCATATTTCTAAAAAAGTTGCTGACAAACTCGAAGAACTTTATAAAAACAGCCGCGAAGATTTTGAAAAGAAATGGGACGATATCCGCGTATTCATCCGCTATGGCATGATTACTACCGATACGTTTGCCGAAAGAGCTGAGAAATTTGCCTTGCTGAAAGATACCGACGGAAAATTCTTTACGCTCGAAGAATACAAAGAAAAGATCAAAGATGCTCAAACCGACAAGGACGAAAAACTTGTGATTCTTTACACTACTGACAAAGAAGAGCAGCATACCTACATTTCAGCAGCACAGGCCAAAGGTTATTCGGTCATTGAAATGGACTCCGTGATTGATATACATTACATCGATTTTCTGGAGCGTAAAAACGAAAAAATCGCTTTCAAAAGGGTTGATGCAGAACTCGCCGACAAGCTTGTTGAAAAAAATGTCGAGAACATTATAAGTAAACTGAACGAAGAAGAATCAAAAAAAGTAGAAGACTTATTCAAAAGCAGCGTTCCTTCCGATGTGCAGGTTTTTGTAAAAGTGGAAGCTGCAACCGAAGATTCAGCGCCGGTAAGCATGATGCAGCCTGAATTCATGCGTCGCATGAGCGATATGTCGCAGTTGGGCGGAATGGATTATATGTCGGGCATGGGCCGCAGCTACACGTTGCTTGTCAATTCAAATCATCCGGTTGTGACAGGCTTGGTAGATTCCTCTGATGAGGAGAAAAACAAAAATACCGTAAGTCAGCTCATCGACCTCGCTCTGCTCTCACAAGGACTGCTGAAAGGAGAAAAACTTTCAAGGTTTATCAACCGGAGTATTGACATTATCAAATAAATTTTTAATTTTACATTCAAACAACTCAAAAAACACATGGAAAACACAACCCAGACCTTACCCGGCGGCTCACAGGCCAACCGCAGTAATCCCAAACCCAAAACGGGATGCTTAGGATCAACCATGATAATCATTCTATTGCTTATCATTCTGCTTCCCATCGGAATCTGGATGTGGCGCGCATACAACCGCATGGTTACCAAAGATGAGCTTGTCACAAAGCAATGGGCCATGGTCGAGAATGTTTACCAGAAACGAATGGATCTTGTACAGAATCTTGTAAACACGGTTAAGGGAATGGCTGATTTTGAAAAATCCACTCTGACCGCTGTCATTGAAGCCAGAAGTAAAGCTTCGTCCATAAACATCAATGCTGAAAACCTCGATGAAGAAACCTTTGCCAAATTCCAGCAGGCCCAGGATGAATTCAGCGGAGCTCTGAGCCGGTTAATGGTCGTCATGGAACAATATCCTCAGCTTCAGGCAGTGGAAGGCTTCAAAAACCTGATGAACGACCTGAAAGGAATTGAAAACGAAATTCTGACCCAAAGAAACGTATACAATGAAGTGGCGATGGACTACAACAGATACATCCGCACATTTCCGCGAAACTTGTTTGCGCGTATGTTTGGATTCGAAAAGAAAGGTTATTTCAAATCATCAGAGGGTGCCGAAAATGCGCCTACTGTGAGCTTTGAATAAAATAATTTTGCTACTGAATCCCGGCCCAAAAAGCCGGGATTTTTTTTGCGCCGCATGCCGATCTCTCTGCGTCGATGCAATCGACCTGAGTGCATCGGTCTGGAAAGGGGCTTCCAACAACGCAGAGAAGTCCCTTCAACAGGCATCGCCGATCTCTCTGCGTCGATGCAATCGACCTGAGTGCATCGGCCTGGATAGGGGCTTCCAACAACGCAGAGAGGTCGCTCCAATTAGCATCGCCGATCTCTCTGCGTCGATGCAATCGACCTGAGTGCATCGGCCTGTATAGGGGCTTCCAACAACGCAGAGAGGTCGCTTCGCGACGCACTCAGGTTGTTGGAAGGCAATATTAAAAAATGATAATAGTCACAAGGCTATTTTTAGTAATCAAACGATTTTTTATCTTTACCGAAATTTACTTTTGTGAAAATATTCCGACCATTTCAAAAAGTCTGGAAATTTTACGCGGATGGCTTTCGCAACATGCCTTCCTGGGGTCGTCAGGCATGGGCTGTAGTCATTTTTAAAGGAATTGTTGTGTTTATAATCATGAAGTTTGTCTTTTTCCCAAATCAGCTGAAGAAAAATTTCGACACCGATGAACAGCGCAGCGAACACGTACTCGATCAACTAACAAAAACAAAATAACACATGGATCAAATTTCTTCCCTGGTCGAATGGTCGCGGGCGCAATTCGCGCTGACCGCCATGTACCACTGGATTTTCGTTCCGCTCACACTGGGTATGACTTTCATGATTGCCTTCATGGAAACCCTGTATGTGCGCACTGGAAACGAAGAATGGAAGCGCATTACAAAGTTCTGGGCCAAACTCTTCGGCATCAACTTCGCCATTGGCGTTGCAACCGGCATTATTCTCGAATTTGAATTCGGCACCAACTGGAGCAACTACAGCTGGTTTGTGGGCGATATTTTCGGGGCACCACTGGCCGTGGAAGGCATCATGGCTTTCTTCATGGAAAGCACTTTTATCGCAATCATGTTTTTCGGCTGGAATAAAGTGAGTAAAAAATTCCACCTGCTCTCAACATGGCTGGTGGCCATCGGCGCCAATCTGTCTGCCTTGTGGATTCTGGTTGCCAACGGCTGGATGCAGTTTCCAATTGGCACCGTGTTTAATCCGGATACCGCCCGAAATGAAATGGTTGATTTCTGGGCCATATTGTTCAGCCCGGTTGCCATCAACAAATTTCTGCATACCATTTCGAACGGCTTTGTGGTGTCAGCACTTTTCATGACTGCTGTCAGTGCGTGGTTCATAATCAAAAAACGCGAAGTGGTTTTCGCGAAAAAGAGCATGCTTATCGCCGTCGCATTCGGACTTCTCTCTTCCATATTCCTTGCGCTCACCGGTGACGGATCGGCCTATCAGGTGGCTCAGAAGCAACCGATGAAACTGGCTGCCATGGAGGGTTTATACAAAGGACAGACAGAAGCCGGTTTGATTATGGTTGGCGTCCTCACTCCCGGAAAACAACCCGGTGACGACAAAGACGATTATGTGTTTAAACTTGAAATTCCAAAATTGTTGTCGCTCCTTGGCTATCGCGATGCCAAAGCATTCGTTCCAGGAGTTGAGGATCTTGTTTTCGGAAACGAAGAGCAGGGGCTGATTTCAGCGCAGGAGAAAATGGAGCGCGGAACCGTAGCTGTTGAAACTTTGCGCGAATTCAAGCAGGCAAAACAAAATGGAGACAGCATTAAAACAGCAGAACTCGCATTGCTGTTCGACCGCAGCAAACCGGCTGGTCAGGAATTCTACGATAATTATTTCCGCTATTTCGGTTATGGTCACATCGGAAAACCAGAAGACATTGTGCCCAATGTGCCGCTTGTTTTCTATAGTTTTCACATCATGGTGACACTCGGATTTTTCTTTATTTTATTCTTTGCAGTCTTGTTGCTTTTCCTGATGAAAAATAAAATTGAAAAACGAAAACTCTGGCTGCACCTTGCTATATGGACATTTCCACTTGGCTTTCTGGCTTCGCAGGCCGGCTGGATTGTGGCCGAAGTAGGTCGCCAGCCCTGGGTGATTCAGGATCTGATGCCGGTTAATACAGCTGTCTCGCAGATAAGCGCTTCAGCCGTACAACTCACGTTTATTTTATTCGCTATTATATTCACTTCGTTGCTGATTGCCGAAATTTCGATCATGACCCGCGCAATCAAAAACGGACCAACAGAAGGAGGAAAATAATATGTTTGAAACACTCTCTTACCTCGCTTTACAGGAATACTGGTGGTTTCTGGTTTCGATACTCGGATCGGTACTGGTTTTCCTGCTTTTTGTTCAGGGCGGACAAAGTCTGCTTTACACCATCGGTAAAGAAGAACCACAGACATCGATGCTGGTGAATTCGCTCGGCCGCAAATGGGAATTTACTTTTACTACATTGGTTACTTTTGGCGGTGCTTTTTTCGCGTCGTTTCCGCTGTTTTATTCCACCAGCTTCGGTGGCGCATACTGGCTCTGGATGCTAATTCTATTTACATTTATTTTGCAAGCTGTCAGCTATGAATTCCGCTCAAAGCAGGGGAATGTTTTTGGTAAAAAAACCTTTGAATGGTTTCTTTTTCTGAATGGATTTATAGGAACTGTATCACTTGGAGTGGCCGTTGCGACTATGTTCACCGGTGGAAATTTTATTCACAATGAAATGAATTTCACTTCGTGGAGCAACAACTGGCATGGACTCGAAGCTTTTGCTAATCCGATCAATGTCGCGCTTGGTCTTGCCGTTTTCTTTCTGTCGCGGGTAATTGCCATTCTATATTTCAACAGCACCATCAATGACAATTTAATCCGTGAACGAAATAAAAAACATTTGCTCATTAATTCAGTTTTATTTCTTGTTTTCTTTCTGACTTTCATTATCGCGTCCTGGCTCATCGACGGCTATGCCTACGATTCTGTAACCGGAAAGATTTTCACGGAACCGAATAAATATTTCTACAATAATATTGAGCATCCGCTCACCGGGATATTATTTTTGGTTGGTGTATTGTTGGTTTTGCTGGGCCTTTTCCGCGGAAATACCTGCTACAAAACATGTGGCGGAAAAGCCCTCTATCCGGTTGGAATAGGTACTTTCCTTACGGTACTTTCGCTTTTCTGTAATCTGGGTTACAACAACACCGTTTTCTATCCTTCGCTTATTTCCATGCAGAGTGGACTTACAATCGAAAAGGCTTCTTCAAGCCAGTTTACGTTGACCGTTATGAGCTATGTGTCGCTGCTCGTACCATTTGTTGCAGCTTATATTTTCTTTGCGTGGCGGGCGCTCAACAAAAAGAAAATCGACATTGATGAAATGAACGACGACTCACATAAATATTAAAACAAAAAGTCATGTACCTCTCTTCTATATTATGGCTTCTTACCTGGCCCCTGCTGATTTTTGTTTCTTACCAGACAATACGCCTGCTGTTGAAAAAATACGGCGATAAGCTGGAGAAAACTGAGTAAAAAAAACTTTGTGCAAAGCTTCTAATTTAGTTTGAAATACAAATGAAGCAATCCAGCTCAAATAAAGGCTCCAACAAATTGTCGGTGGAGGTTGTATTACTGGCTGCACAGAGCGATCATCAAACACTAGCTCTCTGGGCTGCAGATTGTGCAGAGCGTGTTTTACCCCTGTTTGCTGATTTGAATCCCGACGACACTCGCCCATCTTTAGCTATAGCAGCCGTCCGCGTCTGGGCATCCGGGCAAATGAGCGTTGGTGAAGCCCGGAAATCGGCCTTTGCCGCTCATGCAGCTGCCCGTGAATCAGGTTCAACCGCTGCAGCCGCTGTTGCACGTTCCTGCGGACATGCAGCAGCCACGGCACATGTGGCTGGACACGCCATCCATGCGGCAATATATGCAATTAAAGCAGTAACACTGGCCGGCAGCGATATTGAAGCTGAATACATTTGGCAACTAAAGCGGTTGAAAACTCAATCGTCTTATTGATAAATGATTATGCTTTACTGCAGCGTGTAGCTGAATAGAATATTGTTATTACAGTGTTAATTGTTTGCAAATCAATAATTCATATTTATATCTTTGTGATATCAATTTAATATCATATGGAAAAGAACATCAAACCATCGCAAGGGTATCTGTCATTAGCCATTAGTTTTCTGATGCTTTGCTCACCCTTTCTGATTTTTGCAAATGACAACAGTTTGCTCCTCATTACCGGCACCATCGTGCTTTCATTTCTTTCAATCTTTGGTTTTATCGGTTTGTTTGTAGTAAACCCAAACGAAAGCATGGTGCTTATTCTCTTTGGAAAATACATGGGAACTGCACGCGACAACGGATTTTTCTGGGTGAATCCTTTTTATGTCAAGAAAAAGATTTCGCTGCGTGCCCGCAACATGGAAAGCGAATCGTTGAAAGTGAATGACAAAATGGGTAATCCAATTATCATCAGTGTTGTCATGGTTTGGCGCATACGCGACACCTACAAAGCCGCTTTCGAAGTCGATAACTACGAAGTATTCGTAAAAACACAAACCGAAGCAGCTGTGCGCAAGCTCGCTCATACTTACCCCTACGACACATTCGACGATGCGCAGGAAGAAATTTCACTGCGTGCCGGTGGCGACGAAATCAATGCGGAACTTGAAAGAGAAATTTCGGAACGACTCTCCATTGCAGGCGTTGAAGTACTTGAGTCGCGACTCTCAAATCTGTCTTATGCGCCGGAAATTGCAGGAGCCATGTTGCAGCGCCAGCAGGCTACCGCCATCATTGCGGCTCGTACACGCATTGTTGAAGGTGCTGTAAGTATGGTTGAACTGGCTCTGAATCAGCTAAGCAAGAAAAATATCGTTGAGCTTGACGACGAGCGTAAAGCTGCCATGGTTGGCAATCTGATGGTTGTCCTCACTTCGGAACGCGCGGCCCAGCCCATTGTTAACGCAGGTACATTATATTAAAATCAATGGTCATGAACACTTTCAGTGAAACACAGGACACACGAAAACCCTGGTTTATAGCAATTCCCATCGTATTGTGGATCGCATATATGGTATATGCTGTAATAACGCTATACAACTATCAGACTGTTGGAACACCGCTTGGGAAAAATGGCGAAGAAATGCCAGTGGCACTCTTTATTGTAATCATGGTTTTTCTCAGTCTGACATTTGCGTTCCTGTTGTTTATAATGCTGCGGCTTGAACTTAAAGTGAGTATCACCTCAAGTGGAATATATTTCGAAATGCCGCCATTCAAAAAGCCAGTAACCTACAAGCCGGAAGAAATTGAATTTGCGTATGTGCGCAAATATCTCCCGATAAGACAATACGGCGGCTGGGGCTGGCGCGGGATTCACGACAAGGCCTATAATGTCAGCGGCCGGTGGGGCATTCAGATCATTCTGAAAAATAAACGCAGAGTATTGCTGGGCGTAAAAAATCATGAACAGGCAGCAAAAGCACTGGAATCCATTGGATTCAATAAAAAACCGTAGCCATGGGCAAAAAAGCATTTGCGCTCCGCATCGACGAAGAAGTGATGAAAGCTCTGGAAAAGTGGGCTGCCGACGAATTCCGCTCAGTCAATGGACAGATTGAATGGATCCTGCATCAATCGCTGGCCAAAGCCGGACGGGTTCCGAAAAAAGATAAAAATAATTCTGATAATCATGGAAATCAAGACGGTATCGCGAGCTGAATCCATTCCTGATCCTGCCAAGAGAAGGGTCACGCGTCCGGAGACGCGCGCCCAGTGGTAGGTTTAGAAAAAAGAAATCGTATTACAAATCTCGTATTTACAAAAAAAGCTGCCTTTTCGGGCAGCTTTTTTATTTCTTTCAATACCTGATTAAACAAGCTTGATTGGTGTCTTTTCTGTTGGATCCAGCGCTGCGCTGGTAACATCAACATCAGCTTCGACGAAATAAGCCGATTTTTCGTTATCGGCAAATGCGCCCACTTTTCCCAAAGCGCCCAATGCACCACCTTTTTCTTTCATTTCGTCATTGGAAGATTTGATGATTGAAAATGGCAGTGTAAAAGGGATTTCCTTTGTTTCACCAGTTTTAATGGTGAATACTTCGCTCAATTTCACCTGACCGAGTGTGAGTTCTTTTGTTTCCTTTTCTTCACCTCTGCCGGTGGTGTACTCTTCGATCATTTTCACTTCGATGCCTTTGACTTCCTGATCGCTTTTGGTAGTCAGCACAATGGTTCCGGTAACTGTGCCATCGGCTTTGCCAGCCTGAGCCGGAATACGAAGTTCAACTTTCACTCCGCCGATTCCGAGTTTGTTCTTCATGTTTTGGAAAAATCCCATAGTAAAAAAATTTAGTTAGTAAATAGAGACAGTTTGCCGGAGGGGGTGCCGGATTATTTTTTCCCGGGATACGCTTTAACAGCGGCTTCCAGAATTTCCATGCTGCGTTTCATGTCAGTCACATTCAGTACATAGCTAATGCGGACTTCGTCTTTTCCCATGCCAGGTGTGGAATAAAATCCTGTTGCCGGCGCAAGCATAACGGTGTCACCGTTGAGGTTAAAATCTTCGAGCAGCCACTGACAGAATTTATCGCTATCATCAATCGGAAGGCGGGCAACCACGTAGAATGCACCTTTAGGATTTGGGCAGAAAGCGCCTTCCATTTTATTGATGGCTTCGACAACGATATTGCGACGGGCAACATACTCCGCTTTAACTTCAGTGAAATAAGATTCGGGGGTGTCGATGGCCGCTTCCGAAGCCACCTGGCCAAAAGTCGGCGGACTCAGACGGGCCTGCGCAAATTTCATGGCTGCTGCCATCACTTCTTTGTTCTTCGAAATCAATGCACCAATGCGGAATCCACAGGCGCTGTAGCGTTTCGAAACAGAGTCAACCAAAATGCTGTTCTGGTCGAGGCCTTCCAGTTCCATGACTGAAAAGTGCTTAGCATCGCCATAAATAAATTCGCGATAAACTTCATCGGCCAAAAGATACAAATTATGCTTTTTTGCGAGCCGGCCGAGTGTCTCGATTTCTTCTTTCGAATATAAATATCCGGTCGGGTTATTTGGGTTGCAGACCAGAATGGCTTTGGTTTTCGGAGTAATTACTTTTTCGAATTCCTCAATGGCAGGAAGAGCAAAGCCGGTATCTATTTTTGAAGGAATCGGAACATTTTTCACACCGCAATTGACCGAAAAGCCATTGTAATTAGCGTAAAATGGTTCGGGTACAATCAGTTCATCGTCAGGATCCATTATTGTACTGAGGGCAATCAAAATGGCTTCAGACCCGCCTGCAGTAACTATAATATCGTCGGCTGTGACGTGAATATTGTTTTTTTCGTAGTAGCCAACAAGCTTCTGCCTGTATGAAAGAATTCCTGCCGAATGGCTGTATTCAACTACTTTCTGACTGAAATTGCGAATGGCATTCATCGCCACATCGGGTGTAGGAATGTCGGGCTGTCCAATATTGAGGTGATAAACTTTCACTCCGCGTTTTTTTGCGGCATCGGAAAAAGGAACCAGCTTGCGTATGGGCGAAGCAGGCATGTTCTGAGCTTTTCTTGATATTCCGGGCATGACTATGTGTTTTAAGTAAAAAAAATCCCGTCAGCATTTGACGGGACAAAGTTTCAAAAAAAAAATGACAAATGACAAACAAATGATATTAAATCACCTTGCCTTTGATTACAATGACAACCGGTGAATTTTCGGCGTTGGAAAGGATATTTACCTGCTTACTGAAGTCGCCTTCTTTTTCGGCATCAAAGGTTATTTTGATGCTTTTTTTCTGACCTGGCATAATGGGCTCTTTCGGATACGACGGAACTGTGCATCCGCAACTGGAACGGGGTTCTGAAAGCAGCAATGGTTGTTTGCCGGTGTTTGTAAACACAAAATCATAGGAAATTGGTGTGCCTTTGCTGATTGAACCAAAGTCGTGCGTTAGTTTTTCGAAGGAAATGACGGGACCGGTGGCCACATTCTGGGCTGCAACAAAAGCAAATGGCAGAGCCATCATCAGCAGAGAGAAAATTATTCTTTTCATATTGAGTGTTTTATTAATTAACAAAAGGAGTTCCGTTGTTGTCGTAGTTCTGGAAAGGCATGATTTCTTCCGGCTTTTTCTTAATGTTGCCGCTTATTTTCAGATAGACAGTTCCGTTGGTCGCATTTGACTCCACGGTGACCTGCTTATTGATCGGACCAATGCGGCCAGAGTCATATTTGACTTTTATGGCGCCGGTTTTCCCGGGAAGAATGGGTTCGTGAGGCCAGGTAGGCACCGTACATCCGCACGTAGAGCGTACATTAGACAGGAGTAAGGGCTCATTGCCAGTGTTAGTGAACGTGAAATCAACTTCTGCACGGTCACCGGCAGTGATTTCGCCAAAATCGTGAACAAGCTTGTCGAATTTGACTGTTGCACCACTCTGAGCATTGATCGCAATACCAGTGAGGAAGAACAATGCAAGAAATAAAGACATCGTTTTCATAGTATCATGAAATTTTGACAAAAATACAAAAATCCGGTGCGCAATAACAAATCATGTGCCATCTAATTCATTTCGATCAATTTGATTTATGCAAACGATAATAGTTTAAATCTCATAGAATTTTTACATTTGTAGGAAATATTGCCACATGCCGGATATAAAAATTCAAATGACCGATCACAATGCAGACCAGTGCCGATGCGAAAATTGCATTATGCGTGGGCTGATTTCGAGTTATGTTCCCGAAGAAGATAATGATGTTTTATGCCGCATAAAGAGGCAAAAAGCTTTTAAAAAAGGCGAAATCATTGTAAAGCAAGGCGAACCCATCGTAGATTTCTTTTATATCAAAAGTGGTATTGTCAAATTGTCAGCAACAACCGAATCACAGCGAACCCACATAATTTCGATTGCAAAACCACACGACTACATAAGTCTCCTAACAGTATTTCACGGCAAAAACTACGCTTACACAATGACTGCCATTGAATATACCGAGATTTGTATATTCCCGCTCAATCTGATTATAGATATGGCGATGCGTTATGGGAACCTTGCCATTGGTTTGCTGAAAAAATCGAGCAAAACCTCCGATGATATCATTGACCGTTTTGTGCAGAACAACAGTCGAAACCTGCGCGGACGCATAGCATTGACATTGCTTGATTTCTCGAAAGAAATCTATAAGTCCAGAATTTTTGAAATGCCTATTTCGCGTAAAGAAATTGCTGAATTAATCGGTATGACTACGGAAAATGTAATCCGCATCCTGAGCGAATTCCGCAAAGAAGAAATTATTCGCATCGAAGGCAAAGAAATTGAGATTCTTGATTTCGATCGACTGCAAATGATCAGTGACCGCGGCTGAGAGCCATGCATGATATTGAACCATTTTACAACTGGCGCCACCTCTACATAAGCGAGGAAGATAGCATGTCGCCCTTTTATGGAAGGGAATACAGCGATATTTATTTTACCCACGCTGTTTACAATTATTATATCCATCCTCAATGGGACGATTTCGGATCCAACACGTTGTATCTGAAAATCATTTTTGCAGATTATCGCAGCAGGACCGCCATTATTGAATTTATTGGCGAATGGAATGATCTGCTGTATAATGACATTATGTTTCTGAAGCGGAACGTTGTTGAAACTTTGATTGAAAGCGGAGTTTCGAACTTTATTCTCATTGGCGAAAACGTCCTCAACTTTCATTATTCCGACACCGACTACTACGAAGAATGGCTCGAAGAGCTCGATGAAGGCTATATTACCTGCATCGGTTTTTTACCCCATGTTGTTGAAGATATGCGCAAAGGCCGCATCAGCCGCTACATAACGATCAACGATGAAATTAACGAGTTACCCTGGCGCACTTATCTGCCCGACAATCTGATTCTGAAAGTGGAGTCACTGCTTTAGGCGTTAGGCGTTAGGCGCTAGGCGTAAGGCGTTAGGCGTAAGGCATAAGGCGTTAGGCATAAGGCGTTAGGCATTCGGTTTAACGTCCCGACTACGTCGGAGGCGACATTCTGGCGTCGCATTGTCAATACTTTTCTTTTTCATTGTCCTTCGACAAGCTCAGGATAAACTCCAAGAAAAGTATTACCGCTTTCAGCGGCATAAACTCCAGAAAAGCTAGTCGCCAGATATGGTTTTCGGAAAAATAAACGGACATTTTCGTTTACTTTGTTAGGCGGTTTTTTCGAAAACCTATTTTGAATAAAATGCTAAACCGCCACTACGCCACACGTTTTCCCATCCCGGAATCGTCGCCGGAGGTGACATTCTGGCGTTGGGAATACGAAATGGAAATTATAAAGTTATCAAGTTAAAAGGTAACGTTTGATCAAGTGACAACTACGCACTCACTCTGATTCTCCTGACCATTGAATCCGAAACGGTGACACCCGCGCCTCTGCAGACCGCTCTGGGAGGCATTCTCCGCGCGTGCCAACAAATATTGCTTGTCTGAATATGTTGTATGGAAAGATATTTCAGCCATTAAAAATTAACGTTGAGTAAAGATAAAAAATTATTTCTACGTGCACTAAATGTTAAATTTGGGACGCCAGGGGGTTTGGCCTTTGTGGGAGCGGATCGTGGCGTCCCATTTGGTGTCCCAAAATAGAAAACTCATGTTCAGCACACATCAAATTTTTTACACTACTCTCCTCCAAATTCCCAACCCCCGAAAATTTAATAATTTCAATGCTTTTCTGAGAGTAAAAAGCCCCGCTGGAGGGCGGGGCGTTTACATATAAAAGGATGTAAATATTTATTGTGAATATTACTGTGTGGATTCACATCCACCAGAAAATGGAGCAAATAAATATTTTTTTGAAAAACCTGAGTTGATTGATATAACAGTAACGGAATCTGTTCCTTTGTTTTTTATTATTGTGTCATTAATACAGACATTTTTGAAGAAGGACATATTTGGTTTAACATCAATATCATAAAAATAAATCGAATCAGCTGATTGAATGGAAATCATCGCGCCACTGCTATCAATACCAGAATAGTCTTTTTTTATCAACACTCCTCTAAATTCTTGATTTAAATATACACGTGTGTAATACTCTTGCATGTGAATAATAGGTGCATTTTTTAAATGAGAACTTAAGCTTGATAAGAAAACAATTACTGCAACTATTGTTACTGCAGCAATTACTAATATAATCAACAATGGTGATTTTTTAGTTTCCTGTGCCATTTGGTTGTGATGAGTTATATTCTTTCGCTTTCTCGTCAAAAACTTTTGTATTCGATGGGTCACTTTTCATTTGAGGGACATTCTTGAGAAATTTTGCAAAATCCTCACTCCATGGTAAATCAGTATGAGGCTTCCATTGCACTAAACTGCCTGTTGAATTCATTTCTTTATCTTCTAAGACGAAATTTTCGGTTTTGTTGTTGAAATAATATATTTCTCCTCCTGCAAAAGTCTGAACTGGGTCATCAATATGAACAAAGCTATAATGATTCTTAATACCTGGATGATTTGCAGGGTTTTCACTGTCATTTTTTCCGTTATAGGCAGGTGTTGCAACAGTAATTAAATTCACATTTATACCAATCGAACTTAAAAAGCCAGCAGCTTGAATTGCCACATTTCCTCCGTGACTATAACCAATAAGAGTTACTGGTTCATTTTCTGAAATTTGCCCTGAAGCCAACATTGTCGCTCTCGTTTTCATGACATGAACAGTAAGAACAAGTGCACTAATAAATCTATCGGTTTCTTTATTTAATAACGGTGCATCCCAAGTAAATGAATCATCACAGCTTGAATTTCCACCTATTCTCATTAGTTGATTTTTAACAGATGATGAAAAAACGTATCGGCTTGAGTTCTGATTAGACCCATGAATAATAAAAGCCTCCAACCCATCAAAGTCAATTGCCTGAATAGGCGTATTGGAAGCAAACTGATATGGTGACAATTCTGGGTATTTTTGTTGCTGAACTATTAATGGGTCAGCCGACAAAAATCGTCCAATTCTATTATCATAAATTCTTGCACCATAATCCTGCTGATTTCCAGTCCCTTTCACCTCGTTGTCATTCTCTTTGCCATTGAATCCGAAACGGTGACACCCGCGCCTCTGCAGCCCGCTCTGGGAGCCATTCTCAGCGCGCGCCAATAAATAACGATCGTCTGAATATGTTGTATGGAAAGATGTTTCGGGCATGGAAAATTAACGCTGAGTAAAGATAGAAAATTATTTCTGAGTGTGCATAATGTTAAATTTGGGACGCCAGGGGGTTTGAGTTGTGTGGGTGCGGGATGTGGCGTCCCATGAATGATGCTTTTTATTGAAATTGACCTGGAGCACACGCTTGTATTATACATAATAAAAATGTGCGCAATCGCAAATTAGCAACATATATTGACCAATCTTTACTCATCAAATATTCTAACATCAATAAAACTCCATCCGTACCAATTCTCCTCAATATGCCTAAAAGTATTATTGCTAACTGAATAGTCATTAAAATTACAATATCTGAATTTTGTTAGCATTGATGATTGCAAATATTCATATACAACATAAAGTCCATTATCATTCTTGATTATTATTACTGAATTTAAAAAATTAAAATAAAAAAACTTATTGCGATCAATACGAATAAGAGTTGAATACAACATACCTCCAGGTATAATGAAAGAAAACGAATTGATTCTTAGTTTCTCAATATATGACTTTAGCATTGAATCAACTTCAAATAATTCGGTAGATTTAAGCATCCCATACTCATAAAGCAATGTTAATGACTGGTTGTTCAAATCACTTTTTGTAATTTCTAAACCTAATGAATCCTTAATGTACGACTGTTTATAAATAGATCTGATTGGAATAAGGTCATTAATAGAATCAATTTTTGTGAAAACAGTTGAATCTGCCTTTGATAAAGATGTGCATTCTTTATTAATTTCATACCAACAATTCCATCTATCAATATCCTGAAACATTTCATCTTGACTCACCCAAAGATCTTCTCCGACAACCCATCCCTCCCCAATATTCGGTACTGTGTCAGTGAGATATGTTAGATATGCTATGATGCTAACACATCTTTTAGTTTTACAGCCATTTTTAAGACCATTAACACAAGAGTCAAATTTGCACTTAAATGCTGGATCAACTCCTTTATTACAACCGCAATGTATTGTCATTATTGTTGTTATAATTATAAAAAGAATTTTCTTTTTCATAATCATTTATTCTTCTTTTGTAATCACTGGAATTGAAAGTGGTTGTTTTACTTCAAATGGTTCGTCTGCATCATAATTCATTTTTGTCACACTATTATCGCTTTCTGTTGCGCCCTGCGTCACTGTGCCATTAGAATAATCTTCATATTCATCCTCACGAGTATTATTATTAACAGGGTTTTCGGCATTCTTAATTGCATCTGAATGAGCAGGATCATAATCTTTACGGAAGACTTGAATCATATATTGCTCATATAATTCATGTGAAAGTTTTCCAATTTGAGTAAATCCCCTGGATTTAAGGTATCCTGAATAAGATTTACTTCCAACCATTACCTTATTAAACTTTCCCGTTAGATTAAACTGTTTTATGTCCTTCATATCTATTTCGCCAGTCGCGGCTTTTCCAACATTAACATCAGACGAACCATATACAGCTTTAATATTAACAACTGATTTATCCGTTACAATTTTACTCATAACATTATAAAAAGCCTTACCATTAGGTGTCATATCATCTACATTACCTGGAAAATTTTTGTTGGTTCCAATTACCACCTCATATTGCCCATTCCCAACAGCTTTTAACCCAACATCAAATTGACCTTCCAAGCCCATTTTCATAACACTCAAAAAAGCATCAATAGACTCTTGACTACTAAAAGACATATATATTTTTTTCCCATCTCTATCCATCAACATTATTGGAGAATTTGCCGCGAAGCAATATGGAGATAAATCAGGATAATCTTTAAACAATGGGTCCACACTCATCCACCTTCCCAATCTCGAATCATAAATCCTCGCACCAAAATCAACACTATTTCCAGTCCCTTTCACCTCATTGTCATTCTCTTTACCATTGAATCCGAAACGGTAGTTGTCCGAAGAATAGGTTCTGTCTGTTTCAAGTGAACCGAAAGGATAATAATCCTGGGCGCTGGTGATCACAGCAGCATACGAATCAACCACACCATCGGCATCGCCATCGGCAGTCAGTTTTATATCTGACACCGTGGTGAGCACATTGCCCAGATGGTTGGAAAATTCGTACATTTTTTTGCCTAAATCAGGTGACTAAAGTATAAAAATAAATTAAGTTGTTTGGATTTTATTCCGAATCGGTCCAACACCAGCAGGTTTCTCCGCAGCTTTCTTGACGACATCGCCACTTGACCTCGACCTTGTTCTCGACCTTGACCTCAATCTCAACCTTGACCGTGTTCTCGACCTTGTTCTTGACCTCGTTCTCGTACCAGCGTGCAGGAATTCGGATAAACAGCGCTATTGCTCTTTATCAATTATTGCTTATCTTTGAAATAAAAAAATACTATGGGAGCATTTCATGCCTACGATATCCGTGGAGTATACGGAAAAGATTTCAATGCCGAAGACGTGTACAGGATGGGTTTTTTTCTGCCCTCAATAATGAATGCAAAACGATGGTTGGTAGGCCGCGATGTGCGCGAATCATCGCCTGAAATTCACCGGCAGCTGCTGAAAGGTCTGACTGATGCGGGCTGTGAGGTATCCGATGCCGGGCTTTGCACAACACCCATGGTGTATTGGGGTACTGCAAAATTTGGATTCGACGCATCTGTAATGATTACGGCCAGCCACAATCCCAGTGAATACAACGGGTTGAAAATTTCGGCAGCCAATGCAGTCCCGGTTGGATACGATAACGGATTGAACAAGCTGGAACAAAAAATAAAAGAAATTCCGGAAGTGACAGTGACGCCCGGAAAGGTGATTGAACTGGATTTTCTGAAAGATTATGTAGCGTTCATGATGCCTTATAAAAAAGACATCAGCAATCTGAAAATAGTGATGGACTGCAGCAATGGCATGGCCTCGCTGATGGTAAAAGATATTTTTGGTTCGCATCCGGTTTACCTGTTCGATGAGCTCGACGGCCGCTTCCCGAACCACGAGCCGAATCCGCTCGATATGAAAAACATCATTCAGTTGCAGCAGAAAGTGAAGGAAACCGGAGCCGATTTAGGGGTAATATTCGATGGCGATGCCGACCGTGTGATGTTTACCGATGAGAATGGAACCTTCATTCCGCCTGATCTTCTGATAGGTCTGCTCGGACATTATTTTCTGGAAGAAAAAGGATTGAAGGGCAAAGTGATTCAGGATATACGCACTTCTAAATCTGTTGCAGAATACCTCGCTCCTCTGGGTGCTGAAATGAAAATCTGGCGCGTTGGTCGGGCCTATGCAGCCAATATGTTGCGCGAGATTGACGGAATCTATGGCGGAGAGCTGGCCGGACATTATTACTTTAAGGATTTTTACTACAGTGATTCCGGCATACTTGCATCAATTCTGATCATCAATCTCTTTGCTCAGTTCAAACGTGAGGGTATATCAGCTTCGGCAGTGGTAGGTAGAATCTGCAAATACCAAAACTCAGGAGAAATCAATTTTCGCATCGCGGAAAAACAAAAAGCAATGGATGCTGTGAAAGATCATTTTTTCGCACAGGCCTCTCCCACTCTGTTTCTCGATTTCGATGGCTACCGTGTTGAGTATCCCGACTGGTGGTTCAATATCAGGCCTTCGAACACAGAACCCTATTTGCGCCTGCTGGTTGAAGCAAAAACAGCTGAATTGCTTCAAGAAAAAACGGAGACCATTAATAAAATTCTTGCAAATTTTCAGTCATGAAAAAAATAATATTCCTTTCATTTCTGGCTCTGGCATTATTGTCTGTGACATCATGCAAAGACAATGATGATTTGCCCGACAATGAATTTGAACTAAACGAAGCGCAGACAAACTGGAGCAAACGATTGCTGATCCAGCGTCCATACAGCAATTTACCTCAGGCTCTAAATGGAGAATATTGCGAAGTCAAGACTGGTTTTCTGTATGTGAAAGGAGACACCATTTCGGGGTATGCCAGCCTGAAACTCAGCACTGAATACACATATATTTTCACATCGAAAAATGCCGGACTAACCTGGACCATGCAAAGCTCGCAAAATGGATACTTTCTTTCAACCACCCAATTGGGCGAAAAATCCTATGCGCTGCGAAACTACCTTTCCAATGTGGAATTCGGATCGGGCCAGCAATACGGTGGCTCCTGGTCATGGAGCAGCATGGCCGGGAATGCCAGTAAAATAAGAGTTCTCAACGAGGACACCCTGTATGCTTTCGGTTCCGATGGAATCAGAGTAAGTCAGAATGGCGGATTAAACTGGACCATCAACAGCACATTTAATGCAACAGATATTCAGAATTACGATGAAAACTCGCTGATCGGAATTTTTGGAAACGAAATCCGTGTTTCTGATGATCTGGGTTCTAACTGGACTCTTCTCAGCACCGTGTCTCAAACATTGTATTGCCTTTACAAAAATCCTGACGGCAACTGGTTTGCAGGGGGTAAAAACGGGTGTTTGCTTAAGAGCACCGATAATGGCAACAGCTGGACTCAGAAGTTTATTCTGACCAACATTTATCCATATTCGGGACCGGCACAGACGCAGGCGGTTCATTTTCTCGATGCCAACAACGGATTTGCAGCCATTGCCTGTCCTACAGTAGTGAATTGCGGCGACAGTTTCGATGCTATGACCGGCTGCATCCTGCGCACACTCGACGGAGGAGAGACCTGGACGGTGAATTACAGAACAGAGTTTATCCGATACACAAACCTGCTTTCAGCCGAAGGACCCAATGTGATGGCATTGGGTGCACAGTACCGTGATAACTACGTTTCGGGAATTTATGTAACTTTGACAACAACATTAGGAAACTGATATGAATTTCTCCATTTCTTTTCTTCGCTCGCTGGCAGCTGTATTTATATTTTCATTTATTCTGACCGGTTGTCAGGATCCCAAGCGCAAAGCCATCGATCTGAAACTTGAAGGCATTGATCTCACTTACAAAAGGCAATTTGACAAAGCGATCGAAACGCTCAATAAATCACTCCGATACAACGATCAGGATGCGGAAACATATTTTGTAATTGGAACCGCCTATTATGGGTTGAATAAAAAGGATTCGGCATTTAACTATTACAGCAGGGCTATTGAGGTTGATTCAACTTACGATCAGCCTTACATCAATCGTGGACGACTTTACAAAGAACGAAATGATCGGGACAATGCCTGCCGCGATTGGCTGAAAGCAGAAGAATGCGGCAATAAATCCATCCGGGAAGAAACGAAGTTCTGCAAATAGGACTATAAAACCCTCGAAGGGTTTTGAAACCCTTCGAGGGTTTATAAGCCAGACGGGCACAATCTTATAGTGTTTTTTAGATTTTTGGCGGAAAAATTTGTTCTTCCGTTCTCATTGTCGTGTGCATAACATTCTTATCTTTGCCGCATTAACATTAAAAAAAAGGAGAATTTATTATGGCAGAACGTCTTTCTTCAGCGCAGCTCATGGAATTGGAACACCATTATGGTGCGCACAATTATCATCCGCTTCCCGTAGTTCTTGAACGCGGAGAAGGTGTATTTGTCTGGGACGTGGAAGGCAAAAAGTATTTTGATTTTCTTTCAGCTTATTCAGCCGTGAATCAAGGTCATTGCCATCCAAAAATCGTGGGCGCCATGATTGATCAGGCTAAAAAACTTACCCTGACATCACGTGCGTTTTTCAACGATTCTCTGGGCGTTTACGAAAAATATGTCACCGAATTTTTCGGTTATGACAAGGTATTACCCATGAACACAGGTGCCGAAGCTGTTGAAACAGCTATCAAACTCACCCGTAAATGGGCTTATCTGACAAAAGGTATCAAACGTTACGAAGCAAAAATCATTGTGGCTAAAGGCAATTTCCATGGCCGCACAACCACCATCGTCAGCTTCTCGGATGATCCTTCAGCTTATGATGATTACGGTCCGTTCACCCCTGGTTTCATTCAGATTCCGTACAACGACCTGGCCGCTCTTGAAAAAGAACTGCAACAGGATCCGAATATTGCCGGATTCATTGTTGAGCCCATCCAGGGCGAAGCAGGTGTGTTTGTTCCGGACGAAGGATATCTGAAAAAAGCATACGACCTCTGCAAAAAACACAATGTGCTTTTCGTTGCAGATGAAGTACAGACTGGTATTGCACGTACCGGAAAAATGCTGGCCGTTGATCATGAAGGCATCAAGCCCGACATGATTATTCTTGGCAAAGCCCTCGGTGGCGGTGTATTCCCTGTGTCTGCCGTTCTTTGCAACGACAACATCATGCTCAACATTAAACCCGGTGAACATGGATCAACCTTCGGCGGAAACCCAATTGCAGCCCGCGTTGCTGTTGCCGCTCTCGAAGTAATCAAAGAAGAAAAACTGGTCGAAAATGCTGAAAGACTCGGAAAACTTTTCCGCGACGAAATCCGCAAAATCGACAGCCCGATGATCGAACTCGTTCGTGGTAAAGGTTTGCTCAATGCTGTTATTATTAAACCCAAAGATGGAAAAGAAGCATGGGACGTTTGTCTGAAGATGGCCGAAAACGGTCTGATCGCCAAACCAACCCACGGTCATATCATCCGCTTTGCTCCGCCTTTGACCATTACCGAAGAACAGGTGATGGAAGCTGTAGCTATCATCAAAAAATCGATTCTCGAAATGTAATTTCGATTGCATTCAAAAATAAAAAGGCTGTCCGCTGTGCGTGGATGGCCTTTTTTTGTTTACAAAATTTGCACTATATCAATGCGTTTTCATGAAAAATTTTAACATTCAAAATGTAAGCAGCAATTTATAAAAGTGTAACTTTGCCAATGTTTAGCAAGTATAACGTGATTGCGTTCACATTTTTCATATTAATTGCGTGATTATGGAAATTTTTCGTCGAAGTATTAATCAATTAATTGAATGGCAGAATAAGCCAAAGCGTAAGCCATTAATCCTACAGGGAGCAAGGCAGGTAGGCAAAACATGGCTTTTAAATGAATTCGGAAAAAAACAATTCAAGCAGGTTGCCTATTTTAATTTTGAGGAGCAGCCGGAATTAAAGCAGTTTTTTACAGGCACGAGAGATGCGAGAAGAATAATCGGGAATCTGTCGCTGGTTTTCGGAAAGCCGATTGAAGAAGCAACCACACTGGTTGTTTTCGACGAAATTCAGGAATGCAATGAAGCACTGAACGCGCTCAAGTATTTTTACGAAAAAGTGCCGGAATATTGTATTGTTTCTGCAGGCTCACTTCTTGGTGTTGCCCTGACCAGCGGCAGCTCATTTCCGGTAGGGAAAGTAGATTTTATGACACTCTATCCCATCAGCTTCATGGAGTTTTTATCAGCGGCCTCACCCGATTTGCTTCCAGTAGTAAATAACATTAGTAAACCAGAACCAATACCTGAGATTTTTTTCAATCGTCTGCTGGAGCAATTTAAACGCTATTTTATTTCTGGTGGAATGCCGGAGGCTGTTGTTTCGTTGCTTCAAAACCAGAATATCGACGAAACGCAGACGTCATTGCAAAATATTCTGAATGCATATGCACTTGATTTTACGAAACATGCCTCTGTGAATGATTTTCATAAAATAAATTATATCTGGACATCGCTTCCATCGCAATTATCAAGAGAAAATAAAAAATTCCTTTATCAAAGTGTGAAACCTGGCGCCCGTGCAAGGGAATATGAAAATGCACTGGAGTGGCTTAAAAATGCAGGATTGATTTTCAAAATAAACAAAGTGGCTGCTCCCCGTTTGCCGCTGTCAGCCTACGATGACCTGAGCTCCTTCAAAGTGTACATGAACGATGTTGGGCTGCTGCGCCGTATGTCTTTGCTCAATCCGATTGCAATAGCTGAAGGCAACAGGTTGTTTACAGAGTTCAAAGGAGCGTTGACTGAAAACTATATACTTCAAAGCCTGATTCAACAGTTTGAAGGTGTGCCTCGTTACTGGACCTCGGGGAATCAGGCGGAAATAGATTTTCTGATTCAATATGAAAATGAAATAATCCCGGTTGAAGTAAAATCAGATGAAAACATCCGCTCGAAGAGTCTGGCTGTTTATCGGAAAACCTATTCCCCGGAAATTTCCATCCGCTACTCATTGCGAAACCTGAAGCTGGACGATGGTGTGTTGAATATTCCTTTGTTTCTCGCCGATAACACATTTGATCTTATCAAGACTTTCTATTCCCCGAAATAAAATTATTCAACTCACAATTATTAAGGCTGTCCGCTTTGTGTGGATGGCTTTTTTTGTTGTCTGAATAATTGCTGTATCGCAGGCAAATCATGCAGTAATGGAAATTCTGATATCATTATAATGAAAATTCATATTTTAGCTGATATTATTGCTTTTGTTTCACCAAAATAAGTAATGCATGAGGTGTTTTCAGTTTTGTGTGCTTATATTTTTTTGGCTGCTTTGCGGACCAATGTTATCGCAGGAAATAGTACCGGCTGATTCATTAAACCAGTTTGACAGCAAAGGGAAAAAAGACGGGGTTTGGATTGAGTACATTTCTGAGTATTTTTGTCCTGTAAAAAAAGAAAAAAAAGCGACTTATTTCAGATATGTCAAATACCAGCATGGAGTAATATTTCACACCAGTATTCTTAAGTTTAATTTTATTTCCAAAAAACAAAACAGGATTGTAACTCCTGTCAAAATTGACTCAATGAATAAGCCTGTTATGCTCGATGGGAAATTCGATTTTTATGATGCGAAAAAAAATACAATATTTATGACATGTTTTTTTAAAAATGGGTGGCTTGAGAAAATGATTGGATATGACGTGACTGGCAAATATATGGCAATGGAAATGGACTATTTGGAAAAATATAACGGCATTGAATCCTCGTATTTGTTCACTTATTATAATGAAAAAGGTGAAATAACAAACCAAACATATGGAATTCTCGAAAACTCAAAGTGGCGAACAGTGAGAATTAAATGAGTGAATTGTCGCAGACTGACAACACACTGTCCCAACTAATAAGTTCGCTTATACTGTTTCCATGCGTCTGTATTTTTCCAGAACCACCTTCTATTCTTTATCCAGCAATCGGATGGGGGTAGTTTTGATAGCGGAATGAATGTTAATTTGGCAGGATAACTAATATTATTCTTACTGACAGAAACAAATCTGTCCTGTTTTCTATTTTTTGATTTTTCTGCTATTAAGATTAAATTCTGTTCATTGTCTATCACGAAAACATCCATTGCAATCCCATCATAATACTGATTTAATGATATAACATGATTTATACTTATTGCTTCAATAGTATCTTTGTGAATAAAATAGCACCCCCAATAATAATGCTTCAAAAAAGACTTAATGTTTCTTTCATCATCATACAGGAGATGCTCAAAAAAATCATTCTCAAGATTATTTTTTGAACTGAATAAGCCGAGGAAAGTCCCATCCGGGAAAAACATAATGAAAGTATAATACGGTATCCGATCATCAGATATATATCTGTAGTATCCTTGTGTATTAATTATTGTATCGTATCCATTGTTAAATGCACCATGATATTCATTAAATTCCCTTTTTACATAGGCAGGAACTCTGATAATATCACACGACCATATTACAGTAGCAACAATGATAAAACAAATAATGTTGATTTTTTTCATAATCAATACAATGTAAATGGATTATTGTATCGTTTGAAAATGTCTGTAATTAAAGCATGATTGAAAAAAACCATGGCATTAAGTAAAAAATAAATTGTGATTTTGATCTTCATTTTTCTTTGTTTATCATTTTGTCTGATAAAAATACGAAATATTTTATTGTATTTCAAAGAACTGTAATTCAGTAGTTTTATTTTGCAATACACTAATTTTCGAAGGTAAGCTCCCTTAAAACCAGGCCAGCTGTTCTGATTTGTACTGCGCTTTAGGCCAGCCGTTTCCGGGGTTTTCAAAAAATCGATTCTCGAAATGTAATTCCAATTGCATTCAAAATTTAAAAGGCTGTCCGCTGTGCGTGGATGGCCTTTTTTTGTTTAATTGCTGTCGCGTGAAACAATCGCGATGGAGCTGGGGAAAATTTAGAAAATTAAGTTGTTGGATTTTTATTAAATTCGTGCCAGTTTTAGTATTAACAAAGAATCAATTTTGATGTACAAGTGCTGGATTACATATTATCTCTTTGTTAGGAAAGTTTATAAAAAAAGATGGATAGGAATGGAGTCTAGTGCGATTGCGCTCGCAATAACATGTCTATTCACACACTTTTTTCTTTTCTTCATAATATTTGACATCTTGGCAAAATCGAATATGATGAATAGTGTGTTATCAAAAGAGTTACCACTAGGCCCAATTGTCTTTGTTCTGTCGTTTTTTATATTGCTGGCGTTGGTTTCTTTAATCAGGATTCGACATTCTATGAATATCAAACGACAAGTTATCAATCGTTTCAGGAATTACAATAAGACTTATACTATTCTGTATTTGATTTCAACGAGTACAGCTTTTGTTTCAATCATAGTTTTGCTATTGATGAATCGTTGATAACGATAGTTGATAAACAAATCAATATTTCTCAATACTATTTCACCACCAGCAATTTATTCAGCTGCGCAATAATTTCATCCACGGTCTTTGCCTGAATGATGGTGTCGCGGCGGCGGTGATCGAGTTTCTTACCGCTCAGATTGCGTGACCAGCCCTCGAAAACGGAGGCTGCAATTATTTTTTTACCATACTGCCAGGCAAAGGCAATTTCGGACAAAGTGCCAGAGCCCCCGCCCAGAGCAATAATCACATCGCCGCTCTGCGCCACAATGCTGTTGCGTGCATAGCCAATGCCTGTCGCAACGGCAATATCGGTATAACGGTTGGCCGATTGCCGGTTGCTGTCAGGCAGAATGCCGACGGTAGCGCCGAAAGAATAATTTTCTGATTCATGCGCACCACGAAAAACCGCTTCCATAATGCCCCGGCGGCCTCCCGAGAAAATCGTGAAACCATTATCAACCAGCTTAGTACCCAGTTCGCGCGCAAATGCATAAATCGGATCCGATACTTTACAGTAGCTTGGGCCAATAACACTTACGAATCTGCGTGCGGGTTCCTGCGACATCAGAGATATTTTGAAATGTATTCGAACGGTTTGGTCAGTTCTCCGTTATGCAGGATCAGTGCGCGTTTGATGGCCGGCGCGATTTTCAGATCGTCATATTCATTATTGAAATTGCATTCAACAATAGATTCAACAAAAGGCCGCAGTGCATCGGAAAATCCACGTGAAGCATCGCGTGGCAGCTCGCTCGGAAGAATATCGACCGACATCACACAAACGCCGTCGCCGTCAAAGCCCATGGCGGGAGCGCCTGTGGCAGGATTGTAAACAAATACCGGATCGCTGATCTCAGTTCCTTTATGCGTGAATTCAACGCCACCATCGGGGTCGCATGAAATGTCACCAACCACAACCAGCTTGGGATTGGGTTTTGAATACAACCGTGCAATCTCACTTTTCGACACAATGCGTGGATAGCGGGCATCCCAGTATGAGCCATGAACAAGAACCGTCATGTTTTCGAGATAATCGAAGAATCGTGATTTGTATTCTTCCGGATGCTGGTAATAGTGTTGCAAATCGAACGGACGTTCTTCGCCCACATGTTTCACCATGTCTTGCTCTTTAAAAACAACCTTGTACACCACTTTACCATCGGAAATATCGTCTTTAAGCAACGGCAGATCTTCGGGGAAAATTTCCTTCACAGGCAGCAGATGCAGGATTTCCTGCGCGCCCATACTTACATTGCCGTAACCGGTCACGCCAACAGTAAAAGGAAGTATTTCTTTCGGCAGACCATGTTTCATAATTTCATATCCTACCTTGCTGATGGCTTTCTTTGCCTCAGTCAGTGACGAATAAGTATAGGCCTGGCGCAGCTTTACAAATGGAGTTTCGATACCCAGTTTCTGATAACGCTGTCCAACCGACCACAGGGTGTTGATCATACCTGCGAGTCCCGCATATTTTCCAAAAAATATTACACGCTTATTGAATTCATCGGTGACTTTTTCGTAATCAATCAGATTGCATTTCAACTCCATGAGCCGTTTCAGCATAGGCATGTTGTAAGCTTGCCCTTTGATGACATGAGAGAAAAACATGTAGGTCTTACCGGCCATCAGGTCCTGCATAGGCACTTCTTTCACTCCGAAAATAATGTCGGCATCCGAAATGTCGTTGTTGACAATGGCGCCTGCTTTTCTGTATTCGTCATCCGAAAAAACCCGTTTTGAAGAAGATTGGACATGAATTTCATATCCCTTATTGATAAGAGTGCCAACATGGTCCGGAATAATAGGAACGCGGCGCTCCATTTCATATTTATTTTCATGACGGATGGCGATAATTTTTTTCATACCCTTGTAGATTCATTAAATCGGAGTGCAAACCTACATTTTTTTTGTGAAGCTTCAAAATATTGTGGCAAAAGATTTGTAAGGGCAGCCGGCCACAGGATAGAGATGCTGAATATGAATTCATTGAAAATGTCTATATTTGCATTACAATAAATTCCCGCATTCTTTGTCTGAAAACAAAAAAAAATCATAACTGCATGAAAAACATCTTCAAACTTTCCGCATTGCTTCTTTTCGTTTTTGTCACTATTGGGGCAAATGCGCAAAACACAACCGCACCTGTAAATGCAAATGCTGTTCAAACCGACCTGGCTGTTTTTAACGTCAAAGTAATGTTTCATTGCGCCAACGGTAAAGCTTTGCTCGAAACCGAGCTGGTAAAAAAGCGTGGCGTAGTATCAGCTGTAGCGCATCTGGATACAAAAATAGTTGATGTGACCTACAATACCAAAGAGACCACTCCTGATGCAATAAAGGAATACATTCATCAGATCGGTTATCTGGTTGAAGGCGATCCGGCCGACACCAAACTGAACAACAAAGCCTGTTCGCACGGCGACGGACATCAGGAATAATCACAAAAATCGTTACTTGTTATGAAAAAACTTTTCCTTGCCGGAATTGCAGCGATGCTTTTGCATTTTTCATCATTTGCATTGCTGGTTACCCCCTCGATGGTGTCGCCTGTTCATGGTTCAACGGGGATTGCTGTGAATATCATGCTCGACTGGTCTACATCAAGCGGAGCAACATATTACGAATACAAACTGAGTACGAGTCCGACTTTGGCGGGGGCCACAGCGACATCGACCGGTTCGAACACGTATTTTTATACCTCGGAACTCAAATTCAACACAACCTATTATTGGACGGCCCGTGCGCGCAGTGCCACTGATAGCAGTGACTGGTCCACTATTTATATGTTCACAACCATGGACGGACTAACGCTGATTAGTCCCATAAGCGGCTTTGTGGGAGCTGAAGTAAATCATACACTTGACTGGAACTCAGTTGCGGGCATTACATATTACGATGTGGAATTGGATACAACAGCCTCATTTAACAGTTCTTTGCATCAGATGATTCCTGTCAGTGCAGCATCTTCGCAGTATACAACTTCTAATCTGTTGTTCGGACAGAAGTACTACTGGCGCGTCAGATCGCGGCATAATACTGATACAAGCTCCTGGAGTGCCCCATGGAATTTTACAACATTGAATACTGTTGCACTGACAAGTCCTGCAAGCGGCAATTCAGGACTCGATGTAAATGCAACGCTCGACTGGTATATTACTTATGGTGCCACCTATTATGATATTGAATACGACACCACCGCATCATTCAACAGCACGCTGCATCAGCTGATTCCTGTAAGCAGCGCTTCATCGCAGTACACTACTTCTAATTTGTTTTTTGGTCAGAAATATTATTGGAGAGTCAGAGCCAGACACAGTGTTGATACCAGTGCCTGGAGCGCAACCTGGAATTTTACAACAATGAATACTGTTGCGCTGACATCGCCGGCCAGTGGCAACTCAGGACTCGATGTAAATGTAACGCTTGACTGGTATATCACCTATGGTGTAACCTACTATGATCTTGAATACGACACTACAGCATCATTCAACAGCACGCAGCATCAGCTGATTCCGGTTAGCAGCGCATCATCACAGTACACTACTTCTAATTTGTTTTTTGGTCAGAAATATTATTGGCGAGTCAGAGCCAGACACAGTGCTGATACCAGTGCCTGGAGCGCAACCTGGAACTTCACCACTATAAATACTGTTGCTTTGTATTCGCCTTCAAGCAGCAGCACCGGACAGGATCTCAATACAACGGTGGATTGGTATTCTACCTACGGAGCGACTTATTATGATCTTGAGTACGACACCACAGGTTCATTCAACAGCACACAGCATCAGCTGATTCCAGTAAGTAGTGCATCGTCGCAGTACACGACTTCAAATCTGTTTTTCGGTCAAAAATACTATTGGCGAGTGAGAGCAAGACACAGTGCCGATACCAGTGCCTGGAGCGCAACCTGGAACTTTACTACTCAATCTGTCATTGTATTGGTTACTCCAGTAAACGGAGCCACCAATCAGGATGTCAATGTAAACCTGGACTGGGATTATTTAAACGGAATCACACATTATGATGTTGAATTTGATACAACTGCATCATTCAATAGTCCTCTGCATCAGGTTCAGACCACAATAACTGGGTATTCCAATTATTCTCCTTCCAGCTTATTATTTGGTACAAAATATTACTGGCGCGCCCGTTCAAGGCATTCAGCTGACACCACCTCGTGGTCAGCCACCTGGAATTTTACAACAATGAACGGTATGGCGCTTTCGTTGCCGTCAAACGGAGCAACAAATCAAGCTGTCAATGTAAATCTTGATTGGGCTGCCATTAACGGAATCACCCATTACGACGTTGAATACGACACTACAGCCTCATTCAACAGCCCACTGCATCAGGTTCAGACAACACTTTCCGGATATTCGAACTACACACCCGGCAATATGTTGTTTTCCACAACCTATTACTGGCGCGCCCGTTCGAGGCATTCACTGGATACATCTACATGGTCTTCAGTTTGGTCATTTACCACCACCGATGGAAAACCTGCGCATGTAAGTCCGGCAAATACAGCCACAGGTGTGTCGCTAAATCCGACCATCGACTGGGGCTTTGTTGGCGGTATCAATATCTATCAATATGAATATTCAGCCGATCCAACTTTCAGCAGCGCTATACCAACCAGTACTGGAACAACTTCCCAGGCTGGATTGAGCAACCTGAGTTATGGACAGACTTATTACTGGCGGGTTCGTACCTGTCATATTGCAGACACATCGGACTGGAGCAATCCATGGAGTTTTACTACCTTGTTTCAGCTAACCACTCCTGTTGTATTGAGCAGCCCAGCTGACGGTACAACCGGTATTGGCTCATCAACAGTGAATATGACTTGGCAAACCTATGCAACTGCAGTGTTCTACGAATACATGTATGCCGATAATGCTGCATTTACAAATGCCGTTTCCGGATCAGCTGTATCAGCAGCACAGATCACAGCTACACTTTTGCCTGGCACCACCTATTACTGGAAAGTGCGCGCCAACAACGGTAGCGGCTACAGCCCATGGTCATCTGCATGGACATTTGCAACAAGCGGTTTGGCGGTTCCTGTACACATCAGTCCTATAAATGGAGCTTCAGCCCAGGCTCTCAGTCTTATTATAGACTGGCAGGATGCAGCTGCAGCCACGTTCTATGAATACGAATGTGATGATGATATTATGTTTGGAAGCCCGTTTGCCAACGGATCGGTTACGATTTCGCAGGCCTCACTGAGCGGACTCGCATACAACACAAGCTATTACTGGCGCGTTAGAAGCAGCGACGGGACTAATTTTTCAGCATGGAGTTCACCATGGAGTTTCACTACCGGAACGCTCACTGCTCCAACATTGATCTCTCCTGCCAATGGTGCCAGCAATCAGCCATTGAGTAATCTGACACTTGACTGGAGCGATGTTTCTGGGGCCTCTATGTATGAATATTTCTACGATACCGACATTAATTTCACCAATCCGACTCACGCTATTGTTACAGTGTCGCAGGTCACCATCAGCGGCTTGAACAACAACACCAGCTATTTCTGGAAAGTGCGCAGCAGCGATGGCACAGTGTATTCTCCTTATGCAAGCACCTGGAGTTTTACTACTGAAACCGGAGTTGGCTTTGAAGATGGAGACATTCATGTTTCGCTATATCCAAACCCCACTTCAGAGTCAGCAACGCTGAATTTTGAAACTGTGGCAGACCGAATGATTCGCATTTTCAGTCCGGCAGGCTCATTTGTAAACGAAATATTGACATCAGAGTCGAAGATCGATTTACAGCTGAATGGCTTGAATCCTGGTCTTTACATGATTGTTGTTACTGAAGGTGAGGAAACAAAGACGCTTCGACTGATACTGCAGTAATTACTATTAATTTTTAAACACAGCCGGTACATCTGAAAAGACGTACCGGCTTTTCTTTTACACTAAAAAAATATTTGTAAATAAATGCAATCGCCCTGGATTTCAAATACCTTTGCCGAAAATTCCATACAAGTGTTTTCACGATTAAAAAATTGGTGGCATCGAAGAAAAGAACTTCGCAAAAAACGGAAATGGTATGTCCGGGTTTTGCGATTCATTTTGTTTTCATTTCTTGCGTTCATTCTTTTTCTTTTTCTGATCAATATTAATTTCCTGTGGCTGTTTGGTTCATCACCGCGCATTTCAGATATCAAGAATCCGCAGCAAAGCATCGCTTCAGAGGTTTACAGTTCGGATGGAAAAATGATCGGACGTTTTTACCGCGAAAACAGAACGCCGGTTGAGTACAATGAACTCTCGCCACTGCTTGTGAAAACACTGGTAGCAACAGAAGATGAGCGTTACTATTCTCACATGGGAATTGATTTTGTCGGATTGGTTTCTGCCTTCAAAGACTGGTTCTCGGGTGATTATCGCGGCGCCAGCACTATTTCGCAGCAGCTGGTGAAGAATATGTATAAATCAAGATCGGCCTATTCCAAAGGGCTGTGTGGAAGAATACCGTTTGTGCGCGTTGTAATCATGAAACTGAAAGAATGGATTGGTGCTTTTAAAATTGAAGTGTATTATTCCAAAGAAGAAGTCATTGCAATGTATCTGAATACTGTTGATTTCGGGAACAATACCTTCGGCATCAAAACGGCATCCAGAGTGTATTTCCAGACAACACCCGCAAAGCTGAAACCAGAGCAGATTGCTATGCTGGTGGGAATGCTGAAAGCACCAACAACCTACGGCCCGCTGAAGAACCCGAAAAACTGCGCAAAACGCCGGAATGTTATTCTCGGCATTATGCAGAAGCGTCAGCTGATTTCGAAATCAGAAGCCGACTCGTTATCCGCTCTGCCACTGGGTTTGAAATATAAAATTGAAGACGTGTCAGATGGAGCTGCTCCGTATTTCCGCAATGCAGTGGCCGCCTCAATCGACACATGGTGCCGCGCCAACGGATACGATATTTACAGTTCCGGACTAAAAATTTATACCACCATCGATTCACGCATGCAGCAATACGCCGAAGAAGCAGTGAATAAACAAATGACTTTTCTGCAGCGCGAATTTGATAAACACTGGGGCAATGAAAATCCGTGGCGTGATATCAATTACAACGAAATTCCTGATTTCATTTACACCAATGCACTCGAATGTCCGCGCTACAAGCAGTTTCGAAAAGAAACCGGCAGTGAAGATTCCGCCATGGTGCTGATGAATCAGCCAATTGCCATGAAGATCTTTGATCCTAAACTCGGCGCAGTTGACACCGTGCTAAGTCCGATAGATTCAATAGAATACACAAAACGACTGCTCCACATCGGCTTTGTAGCCATCGAACCACAAAACCGTTATGTACGAGCATGGGTTGGCGACATCGATTACCAGTTTTTTAAATACGATCATGTAAGTCAGGCTGAGCGTCAGCCCGGATCAACTTTCAAGCTGTTTGTTTACACCGCTGCCATCGCTGCAGGCATGGCCCCATGCGATACCCGGCGCGACCAATTTATCGAATGGAAATACAAGGAAAACGGAAAAGATATGGTCTGGCGCCCGCACAATGTGACTGGAAAACACTATGGAATTCCTGTTTCATTGCGCTTTGCTTTTGCACATTCCATCAACAGTATTGCGGTTGCGGTAGCGCGCGAAGTTGGGCTCGACAAAGTGATGGAATACGCATACCGCCTGGGAATCCGGAGTCAGCTCGAAAATGTTCCGTCCATGTGTCTGGGCTCCTCCGATGTGCGTTTGCTGGATCTGGTAAATTCATATGCAAGTATTATCGCCGACGGAATTTATGAACCACCCGTACTTGTTACCCGCATCGAAGACAGGGAAGGGAACACAGTTTGGGAATACAAACCAAACCGCAAACGCGCAGTTGATTATGAAACGGCTGTAATGATGCAGGAAATGCTGAAAGCCGGTATGAGAGAGCGCGGCAGTACAACACAAGCATTGCGCAAATATGACCTTTTCCGCTACGGCACCGAATACGGAGGCAAAACCGGAACATCGTCGAATTTCAGTGATGGCTGGTTCGTTGGCGTATCGCATAAACTCGTAGGCGGGGCCTGGGTTGGAGGCGAACAGCGCTGCATACATTTCCGCAATGGATTTGAGCTGGGCGAAGGCGGCTACTCTGCCCTGCCCGTGTTTGGAATCTTCATGCAAAAAGTAATGAAAGACGAATCGCTCAAAAAATACCGTGCAAAATTTCCTGAGCCAAAAAAGAAACTCACAAAACAATTCGACTGCTGGACCTCGATTCCCGATTCGCTCATGGGCGATTCGGCCGATATGCGGGGTGTAGATTCATTGCTGAATGGCGGATGAGAATTAGGTCAAGATTAAGGTCAAGGTCAAGATCAAGGTTAAGATCAAGGTTAAGGTCAAGTGGGCGAAGCCTCAAATAAAGCTACAAAATACAAAACGCTCTGAAGGAGCTGCAGAATTTTGCCCGGGATGAAGTCCCGGGAATAATAAAAGATGCAAAGCTCAATCAGATAGCCCATAGGGCAAAATATAGAGGACACGCGTCAACGTAAAACGTTGCAAGCAGGAGACGCGCGCCCAATGAGAGTCCTAAAGTTTTAAAGGTGAATATTTATCATCGCTAAAAAGTTTAGCGGTTTAATAAAAATTAAAATTTATTTCATGTGGAGAATAATCGTATTCTTCAACGCATTTTTTTCAATAGTAACTTATCAGCAATCTAAAACGCACCCGAAAAATAATTCTTAACTTGCATTGAATAAAGAAATAAATAATGGCAAAAAGAATAAATACACAAACAGTGCGCGGACAGCAGGCTGTTGACGGCGCAGGAGTTCATCTTCGCAGGGTTTTGGGATTACGCACGGTTACTGATTTTGATCCGTTTCTGATGCTCGATGGTTTTGATTCAACGAATCCGCAGGATTATATAAAAGGGTTTCCATGGCATCCGCACAGAGGCATTGAGACAGTGACCTACCTCATTAAAGGTGAAATTGAACATGGTGACAGTCTTGGAAACAAAGGTGTAATCCGCGATCTGGAATGCCAATGGATGACCGCGGGTTCCGGCATTATTCATCAGGAAATGCCCATGGCTTCGGAGCGGATGCTCGGATGTCAGCTCTGGGTAAACCTTCCGGCGAAGGATAAAATGTGTGATCCTGCATACAACGACATTCAGCAAAATGATGTTCCGAATGTTGCGGAAAAAAACGCCATTGTGCGCGTACTTTCCGGCTTGTACAAAGGAACAGCGGGCGCACTGAAAAGTCATTATGTGAAAGTACAGTATCTCGATATCGCGCTGGAAGGAGGCTCCATATGGACTTATGCCGAAACACCAGACAATCATACTTTGTTTTTGTATCTGATCGACGGCACACTGGCTGCCGATGAATCGCTTCAGAAATTTGAAGAAAAAGCATGTGCCATGCTGATGAAAGCTTCTACAAATTCAGCTGAACAGTTTTCCGAAGTTATAGTAAAAGCTGGTCCGGAAGGTGCGCGTTTTCTACTGATAGCAGCAGAACCGCTGCACGAGCCGATTGCATGGGGTGGCCCCATCGTAATGAACACGCAGGAAGAACTAAACCAGGCTTTTGAAGAGCTGGACGAAGGGACGTTTATCAGGCATGCGCGAAGCTGAAACTTCGCACAGCTGCCAGTATAGAATTGTGTCAGTCTGTAAAACTGTTTTATCTTTGAATAAATATCCCGAAAACGAATCGGGAAAATAAACTGAAATGGATACTATTCAGATAGCGTTTCTGATTTTCGTGGTTGTCATCATTGGGGCCAGGTTGATTAATGACAGAGCAAACAGACAACTGGATTCCGATAAGCGGGCTGCATTGTTCGATCTTTTTGCAAAAGGCAGAATTTTCATGTACATAGCGCTGGCAGGCATTGTTGTGATATTTGTTGTTAGCCTCAAATATGAATTACTGGACCCGATGGCCACATTTCTTATCTATGCAGCACTGCTATTCGTGTATGTGATTGTCACGAATTATATTGCATGGAAACGCCTGAAGAGCAATGATTATCCGGCTTCGTACATCCGGTCATATATTATTTCATCGGTAATTCGCATCGTTGGAATTGTGGTGTTTCTGGCGCTGATGATGATTTAAGCTGCATTTGCAGTGTTGGTTTATTATTGAGACCTTCTCGAAAAATCAAATCAAACGAGTAAATTCATGCACGACCTTCAACATTCCGGAATGCAATGGACTTAACCGAGGCGAAATGGAAGAGTCGGATTGCTGAGTACATCCTTAGCAACGACGATCCCATATCCTCTCTGCGATCGGACGATGGAATATCGTTGCAGCCTGTCACAATATTCCATCGTTCGGAGCTTTTGAGACGTCAAATAGAAATGTCTCTGCGCAGAATATGGAATCGTTGTGGCATCAGCAAAAACAACGGTTCCATGTCCTTTCGCTCCTACGTCGCTTTCGGACGGTGGAATGTCGTTTTTGCTCAGACGTTTTGAAGATTTTCTGATTGAGGAAAAAATTTATTTCATCTCAAACCGAAACACCGCACAGTCATGCGATTCAAGCTTGCCTTGCAATAATTTGATTGTACTCAGATTTTTTCTGTTGAAAATATCGCGGCAATTGTGCGGAAACCAGATGTTGAGATCGCGCTGCACATCAAGTTTGTAGCTTGCTGTGGTGTTTTTTCTGTTCAGGATGCATATTGCTACATCGCCTTGCTGAAGCGGCTTTGAGATAACCAGTAAACTGTCTTTTTCGAAAACAATTTCACCCTGCACGCCCAATGAATCCTGATCTATTGCGATGATTTCGTTGTTGAGAATAATATTTTTTGTTTGCTGATCTAAATTCCGGACATCGCAATTTAAAATAAGTGGTGCTGCAAGCATAGCCCAAAGCGCAAAGTGAGTGCGGTATTCCGTAAATGTGCATCCCTGAAAACGCGCATCGGGTGATGACGATTTTCCTTTTCCCCACAATCCTACCATCAGCATATCCGGATCATTCCAGCCACCTGGGCCGGCATACTGTTCCAGCCCATGCTGCAACTCAAAAATATCCATGATGCCAGCAAGACCTGTATCGTGAGAATACCATGTGTCGCGCGAATCGTAGGTGGTGCGCCACAAGTGTCCTCCTGCAGCCCTTGCCCAGAGCCATGGTTGACGTTGGCCCCATTCGCAGATGGCATAAACGATCGGACGTCCTGTGGCTTTCAGCGCATCGCCCATGGTTTTGTACCGTTGAAAAGCTGTTACAACATCAGTGGGTGCATGGCAATAATCGTATTTCAAATAATCAATTCCCCACTCCGCGAAGGTCTGTGCGTCGATGGTTTCAAAATGCAGACTACCTGTAACACCGCCGCAGGTGCGGTCTGCAGCATCGGAATAGATGCCGAGTTTCAATCCCTTCGAATGTACATAATCAGATAAAGGCTTGATTCCATGCGGAAATCGGATGGGATCCGGAAAAAGCTTGTTGTGTGCGTCGCGCCCACCGACCCAGAAATCGTCGATGATGATGTACTGAAATCCCGCATCACGCATGCCGTTGGCAACCATCGAGTCAGCGATTTCGCGAATGATTTCATCGCTCACATTGGCTTCAACCAGATTCCAGCTGTTCCAACCCATTGGTGGTGTGAGGGCAATATCGCTGTTTTTCTGCGCTGAGACTGATAAAACGATGACAGCAATTAAAATGGAAAAAAATAATTGTCTCATATAAAAAGGTTTTGTCAGAGATTTAAATTCTTCGAATCTCCGCCCCCAAAGCCCTTAAGCGGCCATCGAAATTCTGATAGCCACGATCAATCTGTTCAATATTATGGATAACGCTTTTCCCTTTCGCCGACAACGCAGCAATCAGCAACGAAGCCCCTGCGCGGATATCCGGTGATGTCATCTCGATTCCGCGCAACTGTGTCTTACGCTCAAGGCCAATAATGGTGGCTCTGTGCGGGTCACAAAGAATGATCTGAGCTCCCATGTCAATCAGTTTGTCAACGAAAAACAAGCGGCTTTCAAACATTTTCTGATGAATCAGTACACTGCCTTTGGCTTGTGTTGCAAGAACCAACACAACCGACAACAAGTCAGGCGTGAAGCCAGGCCAGGGTGCATCGGCAATGGTCATGATTGAACCATCGCGGAAAGTCTCAACTTCATACACATCAATTGAAGGAACATGAAGGTCATCGCCCAATTGTTCAACGGGAATGCCGAGTCTTCTGAACACATCGGGGATTATTCCGAGATCTTTTACTGAAGCATTTTTAATTATAATATCGCTCTGTGTCATAGCTGCAAGGCCAATGAAAGAGCCAACTTCGATCATATCGGGTAATAAAACATGATCAGCTCCGCCAAGCTTTTCAACGCCATGAATAATAAGCAGGTTAGAGCCGATTCCTTCGATACTGGCTCCCATTCTCACAAGCATTTTGCATAGCTGTTGCAGGTAAGGCTCGCAGGCAGCATTGTAAATGGTTGTAGTGCCTTCTGCAAGAACGGCAGCCATCACAATATTGGCCGTTCCGGTTACCGACGCTTCATCGAGCAGCATGAAAGTCCCTTTCAGACGGCCTTTCCGACGAGCGATATAAAACGTAGAATCATTATCTTCGAACGTGGCACCAAGTTTTTCAAGTCCAATAAAGTGCGTATCCATACGACGCCGGCCAATTTTATCACCACCCGGACGAGGGATTGCGCCAACACCGAATCGTGAAAGCATAGGGCCAAGAATCATAGCGGAACCCCGAAGAACACCGGCATTCTGACGAAATTCTTCAGTTTTCAGGTAATCAGTATGAACATCAGCAGCGGTAAATTCCCATGTTCCGGGAGCAGGATTATTCACATCAACGCCCAGAAAGCGCATCACATCAATAAGCTTATTCACATCTCTGATGTCAGGAACATTAGAAATGGTGACTTTTTCATTTGTCAACAAAACAGCACAGATAACCTGCAATGCTTCGTTTTTGGCTCCCTGCGGAGTGATGGTCCCTGAAAGCCTGTTCCCGCCAATGATTTCAAAGCTGCTCATGTGACTATTTTAATTTCCGATACTTGTTTTTATTCTTTTTATTTTTTTGCTGACTCCAGGTTTTTGGTTGTGGCTTGTTGTTGAGGACAAATTCAGTAGTGTCCTGCAGTACATATCCGGGATCCAGCGCCAATTTTCCTCCTGAAAGAATATTCAGTTGCTCAATAATTATTTCATCTTTCACACTGTCTTTGTTCCAGGTCAGGTAGAGTTTTTTCATGGTATTGGCAATCAACCGCACCAGTTCTGTCTTCTCTTCTCCATCTTCCATTTCTACGGCTTTCTTCACCATTTTCTCAACGTATCGACCGTAAAATCGGAACCTGACTTCATAAGCAACTGTATAGTTCAGAATCTGGGGGACAACCTCTTTATTCGGCTCAGGAAGCGGGTATGGAGAATCTACATCTAGCTGAAAATCGCTCATCACCATCAGGTGATCCCATAATTTGCGTTTGTAATCAGCCATGTCGCGGGGGCCCGTCTGAACAGTCATCATAGCCTGCACAATGGCATGGGCAGCCTTTGTCCGGGTTTGTTTGTCAGGCATGGTTTTAATGAATTCAATCATTTGTTTGACATACCTGCCATATTCAGTAATTTCCAAATGTTCACGCTGAGTGTTGTACTCCATAAAGTGGATGTATTTGTTTACAAATATCTGATTTTATTTCGACAATTCAATGAAGAGTCGATTAGTTTTAGTTCTTGACGGCCTTCAATCTCGCAAACCGCAGTACAAGCTGTTTTTGACCGGCTGCATCAAATTCAACCATGGCTTTTTTATTCTGACCGATTCCTTCAATAAGAATCACTGTGCCGGCTCCAAACCGTGCGTGCTCGACCCGCATACCTTCCATAATATCTTCAACATCTGCAATCTCACTGTCGCTAAAAGCAGGAGCAGATTTCGGTTGTGGAACTTCTTTCTTTTTGAATTCAGGGCTTGATGAATCCTGTGCTTTTTTGTTATAAGAATGTCCGGATGCTTTTTGAGTTTTCTCCCTGAATGTATATCCGGGAGTAGTATTCTGCGATTTCACGCTGAATTCAGTATTCTCTTTCAGCTTGTTTCCCGGCGAAAACTTTTGTGGAATATCCAGCAGCGATGAATCAAGTTCCTCCAGAAAACGGCTCGGAGTGCAGAAATTCAGCTCACCCCATTTCAGTCTGGTATCGGCATAACTCAGCGTCAGTTTTTGCATGGCGCGTGTAACAGCCACATAAAACAATCGGCGCTCTTCTTCTATTTCAGCTCTGGATCCCATCGACATGGAACTTGGAAATAAATTTTCCTCAAGGCCGGCAATAAAAACATATGGAAACTCAAGTCCTTTGGCGGAATGCACGGTCATAAGCGAAACCCGGTCGGGGTTGTCCTTGTCCTCACCTTCATCAACGGTAGAGAGAAGCGAAACCATTTGCAGAAAGTCGCTCAGCGATGGTTTTTCGCCGTCATTGGCCTGTTCAAACTCATCTTCGAAACTACGGATTCCGTTAAGAACCGATTCGATATTCTGATATCTCGTGACGCCTTCCGGAGAGCGATCTTCGAATAATTCTTTGATCAATCCGCTGCCGGTTGCAATTTTAGTTGCGAGTTCCCAGGCTGTGGATGAGTCGAGCTGAAGCTGATAGTGACGAACCAGCTCCATAAAATCTTTCAAACGCTTGATGGTTGAAGCGTTGAAATCGTGATGATAAATATCGATGTTCTGAAGAATATTCCAAACCGGAACTTCCTGCTCGCTTGCATGCACCGAAAGCTTATGCAGCGTAGTATTTCCAATTCCTCTCGCCGGATAATTCACAATGCGGTAAAATGCCTCGTTATCGTTTGGGTTGATCACAATGCGAAAATATGCGATCAGATCTCTGACTTCTTTGCGTTTGTAAAATGACATTCCGCCATAAACGCGGTAAGGAATATTAAGTTTACGCAAGGCATCTTCCATAGCCCGCGATTGCGCATTGGTGCGATATAGAACGGCAAAATCGCTGTTTTTAAGATGATAAGTCATCCGGGTGTGGAAAATGGAATTGGCTATCAGCAAAGCTTCATCAACATCGTTGGATGCTTTTAAAAGCGAAATCATTTCTCCTTCATCATTTCCGGTCCATACCATTTTGTGCAGCTGTGATTGATTGTTCTGAATCACAGAATTGGCGGCAGCAACGATGGTTTTGGTTGAGCGATAATTTTGCTCAAGCTTAAAGGTGTGAACAGATGGATAATCTTTATTGAAGTTGAGAATATTCTGAATATTGGCACCACGAAAGCCGTAGATGCTCTGTGCATCATCGCCCACCACGCAGATATTTTCGCGAAGTGCAGCCAGACGCTTCAATATAAGATACTGAGCGTAGTTTGTATCCTGATACTCGTCAACAAGAATATATTCAAACCGGTCCTGATATTTTTTAAGCACTTCAGGATAATGATGCATCAACAGATTTGTGTTGAAAAGCAAATCGTCGAAATCCATGGCTGCAGAACGTTTGCAGCGGTTCCAATATTCTTTGTAAATTTCAGTAATCTGAGGTTTTTTCGCCGTTTTATCCTGATATTGAATTTCCGGATCGTTTTTATACTGCTCCGGATTTATCAGATTCATTTTGGCTGCAGAAATTCTGTTGAGAACATAGCCGGGATTGTAGGCTTTATCATCAAGTTGAAATTCGCGCACAATGGCTTTCACAACACTTTTCGAATCATCGGTGTCGTAAATAGTGAAATCTTTTGGATAACCAATTTTTTCGCTTTCAATTTTCAGAATGCGTGCGAAAATAGAGTGGAAAGTTCCCATCCACAATGAATGAGCTTTTGCACCGCCTACCAGCTGAAAAATACGTTCTTTCATCTCGCGGGCTGCTTTATTTGTAAAAGTCAGCGCAAGAATATTGTGGGGCTGTACGCCGCTCTGGATGAGATAAGCCACGCGATAAGTGAGGACACGCGTTTTCCCTGATCCGGCACCGGCAAGCACCATTACTGGGCCTTCGGTACAGGTCACTGCGTCGCGCTGTACGTCATTCAGATTATTTATAAATGATGGGGGCATATTGAATAAATGCAAAATTACGCTGAATTACTGAAATAATCAAATACTTTTATCAGCTACCAGCTTTCAGCTCTGAGAAGGAGCTTAGTCGTTACATTCGTTACGCGTTACAGACGTTACAAACGTTACAAAGTTACATCATAGCTGACAGCCATCTGAAGTCGGCTTTCCGCTCTGAGAAGGAGCTTTGAAGGTCAACCTCTCTGCGTCGCGACTTTGTCATCACATGAAACGTGACAAGCTGTTTCACGTGAAGCGACCTCTGTGCGTTGAGCCTTGTGCGTTGTGCCGCATGCTCCAACGTCGTCTTTAAAAACTTTATAAACTAATGACCATCCATCTCAAAGGAGCTTCGCACACATTGTCCCTGGGGCCTTTGGCCCAAGGCTAACATAATTTGCGCCTTCAGCGCATCCTATGGTACTTCGGAGCTTTCTTTTATGCCTTCCACTTTATTAACTTTCCACTACTAATGTGCGAAGCACATCAGTGCACCAGTCTCAGCATTTTTCTCCAGCGAATTTTTCCGGTTGTCAGAGAGTGATCTTTATCAAGACTAAGCCAGACAAATGCAGCTTTACCAACAATGTGATCTTCCGGAACAAAGCCCCAGTAGCGGCCGTCGGCAGAGTTATGCCGGTTGTCGCCCATCATGAAATAATAATCCATTTTGAAAGTATAGCTGTTGGAAACTTTTCCATTAATAAAGATTTTTCCACCTTTAACTTCGAGCGTATTGCCTTCATAAATACTGATGATACGAGAATACAATACATAATTGGTTGTATCGATTTTCACAGTCTGGCCTTTTGCAGGAACCTGCAATGGTCCGAAATAATCTCTGTTCCAGGGGAATGCAGGGCTGTGTGGAAAGATGGTCGGATCCCACGCTGTATCGTTCAGAACTTCAGGAACAGTGTCAAGCATGGTTCCGAATTTTGCGTTGAATTCACGCAGCATTTCAAAAGTCATTGGCAGAACCATCACATTACTCGGCATGTTTGAATATCTCACGTAATCGGACGATGCTTTGATGTCATCGAGACTAATTCCCATTTCATTGAGTTTTTTACGTGGAGCGAGTGTGCCTGGCTTGAAAGTGAATTTGTAATTATACTGCATATCTCCAGGGTTTTCAGCGGCTTGTCCATTAATGTACAACTGCCTTCCCTTTATTTCAATAACATCGCCTGGTATTGCGATGCAGCGCTTGATGTAGTTTTCGCGTTTATCAACCGGGCGTACCGTTATTTCAGACCATTGTAGAACCGCACGGCGAGCCATGTCCATATATTGCGGATAATCTTGCATCTGTTTTCCACTTTCCAAAGCCATTCCAACTGCCTGTTCGATCACCATTCCATAATAAGTCTTGGCCTGGTTTTTCAGCATCACCGTGTCACCGGCAGGGAAATTGAAAACAACCACGTCGTTGTTTTTTATTTTATTGAATGCAGGGTAACGATAGTATGGGAGTTGAATCCAGCTTATGTAGCTTTTAGATTCCTTGGTCAGGGGCATTGTATGATGGACAAATGGAAACGAAAAAGGAGTCATAGGCGGCCTCGATCCGTAAGTCATTTTGTCAACAAAGAGGAAATCGCCCACCAACAGCGACTTTTCCATCGATGATGTCGGGATTGTATATGCTTCGATAAAAAACATTCGGATAACGGTGGCTGCAATAACTGCGAAAACAATGGCTTCGACCCATTCGCGCGAAAATGATTTCTTTCTTTTTTCCTGCTGATCCGGATGAATATAAACAAGCTTTTTGTTGAAAGCCAGATATGGCAAATAGAAAAATGGAAACATGATTGATAGAATCTGTGCCCCGATGCTGTGTTTGTTGAATGCTTTGAGCGTTTCGACAATCAGCAGCATCACCATAAATACATTGATGTAGGGCATGAGCGTGAAAATGAGCCACCACATTGGTTTCTTCACAATCCGCAGCCAGATAACCACATTATACACCGGCACGAAAGCCAGATACGGCGACTGTCCTGCCTTGCGAAAAATAAATGCAAGACTCACAACTGTGAGCAGAAAAAATACCAGTGTGAAAAGAATGACCAAGTCCATATGATTCAGTTTTTACAAATAACGATTAAAACTCTATTTATTGCCGGATGCAAATATTTCTTCGAACACCTGCGAAAAGTCGAAAAATCCTTTTTTGTCGCAAAGCCACTCTGCAGCTTTCAATGCGCCTTTCGCGAAGCCTTCACGGCTGCTGGCTCTGTGCACCAATTCAATTTCATCCATGTCGGAAGAAAAAAGTACGGAATGAATTCCTGTCACATCCTGCCTCCGATGCGCGTCGATGTGAATTTTTCCTTCTTCCTTTTTCAGGCTCCAGCCATCATATTGAGGCATTCGCTCATGTATAATGTTTGCAGCAGTAATGGCGGTGCCACTGGGTTTGTCCTTTTTATTCACATGATGTGTTTCATCAATCATAACCGTATATCCGGATGACATTGCCAAACCCGCAGCAGCAACTTTCAGCGCATTGAACCACACGTTCACACCAATACTATAATTGCTGCCAAACATTACAGCAGCATTTTTCTGCAGACAGAGTTTTTTAACTTCATCGCGGTATTTATCCCATCCGGTTGTTCCGCACACAACTGGAATTCCCCACTCAATACAATGTTTCAGATTGTCGGCTGCGTTATCAGGCTGCGTGAATTCAATGGCAACATCGGGGCGATCAGCATCTGTGAAACGAGGCCAGAACTGCCCTGCATCGACAACGGCCACCACTTCATGTCTTTCTGCTTTTGCAAGCGTCTCAATCATTTTACCCATTTTCCCATAACCAATAATGAAAATTTTCATGGTTTCAATTTAAAGGTTAATGAAAGTCCGCCGCCGAAAGAGGAAGTCCCTGGCCCAACACTCCAGACCGAAGGCTGTATGCGCAGACTCAGGTCGTCGCTGATATCGAAATCGTATAAATGCGCATCAACAGATGCATCCACAATGTTCAGTACATATACAGCCGCAATGATAATGACTGATAATTCCAGATTATGCCGGTAGTAATTTCTCAGATCAAGCAGATTGGATGCTGAGTAGCGCGGAAATGCATCGATGGTTGCATCAAGGGTGTCGGTGCGGGCAATGTACGCATCGCGAAATGTCTGATATTTATTATTGTTCCACACAATGGCATATCCAACACCACCAAGGCCCGCATAAAGGATGGGAATTTTCCAGTATTTTTTGTTGTAGGCCTGTCCCAGTCCGGGCAGGCAGGCAGACATAATTGTAGCTTTTTTAGGAGAATGCACCACAACTGTGGTATCATCAATATTTTGAGCTTTGACAATATTGAGGAATGCGAAAATCAGAAGTATTGTCGCAGCAATCCTTTTCATTGTCAATGAAAAATTGTTTCGATTTTTTTCAACTCATCTTCATTCTTGAAATGAATGGTGAGAGTGCCGCCTTTAGCTCCACCTTTCACCAAGACTTTCAATCCTATTTTTTCTGCAATGGTTTTCTGCAAAGCTTCGTGCGCATTTTCCTTCTCTTTTTTTCTTGCCGTTTTCTTTTCAGGCATTGAAGCCATTCCGCGAACGATATCCTCGACCTGACGAACTGACAAATCTTCACTGACTATGCGTTCGAAAACAGTTCTCATTTTATCCTGATCATCAAGTCCAACGAGTGAACGTGCGTGGCCCATGGTGATTTTATTATCGCGGATGCCAGCCTGAATTTCAATGGGTAATTTCAGCAAACGAAGGTAATTGGCAACCGTAGTGCGCTTTTTACCGACTTTCTCGCTCAGCATTTCCTGAGTCATTTTATACTCTTCCATGAGCTTGTCGAAAGTGAGTGCGATTTCAATGGCATTGAGGTTTTCGCGCTGAATATTTTCGACCAGTGCCATCTGCAGTACAGCTTCATCATCTGCTTCGCGGATAAATGCAGGAATCTGGTTCAGTCCGGCCATTTTCGAAGCGCGCAATCTGCGTTCACCTGAAATGAGCTGATATTTTCCGTTTTTAAGTTTGCGTACAGTGATTGGTTGAATAAGCCCCTGATGCTTGATAGATTCAGACAATCCCTTCAGCGCTTCCTGCTCGAAACGATCGCGGGGTTGATAAGGATTTGCCTCAATCTCATCGATATCGATCAGTGGGAAAGCTATTACCGGAGTGGATACGCCATGAGACGATTCTTCGTTTGCACCTTCAAGAAGAGCACCCAGTCCACGTCCCAATGCATTTTTTTTTGTATTCATCAAATTGAAATTCAGTCGTTGATTTTGAAAATTACTATTGTGGTTTCAGCATGTTGTTTCGTTGCAGAATTTCGCGCGCAAGATTGAGATAACTGATTGAACCTTTGCTTTCCGCATCAAACATGATTATGCTTTCGCCAAACGATGGAGCCTCTCCAAGACGGGTATTCCGGGGAATGATTGTTTCAAAAACCATTTCTTTAAAATGATTTCGGACTTCATCGACCACCTGATTCGACAAGCGAAGGCGAACGTCATACATCGTGAGCAAAATTCCTTCTATGGCGAGTTCCTGATTCAGTCTGGTCTGTACGATTTTTATTGTATTCAAAAGTTTACCAAGGCCTTCGAGCGCAAAATATTCGCATTGCACCGGAATCAATACAGAATCGGATGCGGTGAGCGAGTTTACAGTGATAAGTCCAAGCGATGGAGAGCAATCGATAATGATAAAATCGTACTGGTCCTTCAACTGGCGCACCACTTTACGCATCATGCGTTCGCGGTTTTCCATGTTGATCATTTCTATTTCAGCACCGACAAGATCGATATGAGCTGGAAGAATATCAAGATTCGGGGTTTTTGTATGCAAAATGGCATCGGCCGGATTTACATTGTCAACAATGCATTCGTAAATACTGGTTCTGATATTCTTTGGATCGAAGCCCAGTCCCGAAGTGGCATTTGCCTGCGGGTCAGCATCGATGAGCAAAACTTTATTCTCCAGCACAGCCAGCCCGGCGCTTACATTGATAGCACTGGTGGTTTTCCCTACACCGCCCTTCTGATTGGCGATTGAAATAACTTTTCCCATAAAACAACTACGAGGTTAAAAATTGAACGGTCAAAAATACAAATTATTCCGCACTTTTCAATGAGCGGAATAACTAAATGTGTGAATACAACTACAAATCAGATTGTTCCTGATTCAGATCGCTGCTATACTCCTGCTGGTCGGCAAACTCATGAAAAACTTCTTCCGGAGCCTTTTCGCCCGTGCGGATGAAGTTCACCACCACATCCAACCCTTTGGCGAATTTGTCGAAATCTTCTTTGTACAGAAAAATCTTGTGCTTCTCGTAAAAGAACTTTCCACTTTCCTCATTGAAGCGTTTTTTGCTTTCTGTGATGGTGATGTACATTTCACCACTCTTCATTTCCTTTACATCGAAAAAATAGGTGCGCTTTCCGGCACGTACAGGTCTCGAGTAAATTTCATCCCTTTCTTTTCTGTCAAATTCTTCCATATAAAAAATATTACCCAATGTAAACGCAAAACTAAATATTAATTCTGTTATTTCAAAAATATTTTACGGCATACCGGCAAAAAATACACATGGAATGCTACAATATTGATTTATGACGTTTTAATGCCTTTTATTGGTTTTAATTCATCGGACCAAATAAGCCGGTACTCAGGTACTTCTCCCCACGGTCAGGAAAAATAACCACGATCTTTCCGCATTTGATTTTTCTGGCGGTTTCAATAGCAGCTATCATAGCTGCACCACTGCTCATCCCGACAAAAATACCTTCTTCGGCTACAATCCGGCGAGCCATTTCATAGGCCTCATCTGTTTCAATCATTATGGTTTCATCGATCAGCTCCGGCTTGTAAATTGACGGAACAATGGCTTCTTCCATGTTTTTCAATCCCTGGATGTAATGACCTTTTACCGGATGTGCACACACAATGCGGATGGATGGATTGTTTTCCTTCAGTCCTTTTCCAACGCCCATAATGGTGCCCGATGTTCCGATGGCCGACACGAGATAATCGACCTTTCCATTGGTCTGTTTCCAGATTTCCTCGCTGGTGGTCTTGTAATGCGCCATTTTATTGTAACGGTTCGAGAACTGATCAGGCATGAAATATTTGTCGGGTTCAGCAGACACCATTTCACGAGCTTTGCGGATTGCGCCATCGGTACCCTCATTGGCATCCGTAAGAATGACTTCTCCTCCGAAAGCAGCAATCATGCTCCTGCGCTCAGGTGATACAGCGGCACTCATAACAATCTGGATCCGATAACCCTTCACTGAAGCAATCATGGCCAGACCGATTCCCGTGTTGCCCGATGTTGGCTCAATAATGATTCTCCCGTTTTTCAAATGACCTTCTGCTTCGGCCTGCTCAATCATCTTCAGAGCAATGCGATCTTTGATGCTTCCTGTTGGATTATTTCCTTCTACTTTGGCAAAAATCTGCACTGCCGGATTCGGATTCAGCTTGTTTATCAGTACCAGCGGCGTGTTTCCAATCGATTGTAAAATATTTTCGCAAATCATTTTGTTTGTTTTCAGGCAATAAGATAACCGTTTCCCATCCTGGGGAAATATCGGAAACATCATTGCGATTGGTTTTTAAATCAGTATTCCGTCTTTCCTTCAGATTCTTTCCAGAGTTGGAAAGGTAGTTTGAATGCTTCTTCGGGACAATACTCTGTTTTAAGATGCCTGGCTTCAATGCTCAATTCCAGTTCCTCGTAAATAAATGCATCATCAAATCCAACGCTGGCTGCGTCATGCTTTGATGTAGCAAATACCAGCCGTTCGGGGCGCGCCCAGTAAATGGCTCCCAGGCACATGGGGCAAGGTTCGCAACTGCTGTACAAAATGCAGTCTTTCAATTGAAAGTCTTTCAATTTCGAAGTGGCATTCCGGATGGCTGTTACTTCGGCATGGGCCGTTGGGTCATTACTGCTTGTGACCAGGTTTACCCCGGTTGCCAGGACTTCACCATCTTTCACAATGACAGCTCCGAAGGGCCCCCCTCTTCCGCTGCGTACATTCTCTGCGGCAAGATCAACTGCCATCTGCAGAAAATATCTGTCATTTTTATTTTCCATGATTATTGATGAATTGATTTTACAATCTGAATTATTTTTGCACAGCCCACTTCGATCTGCTCATTGCTGATAATAAGTGGTGGAGCCAGTCGCATGCTTTGTGGTGAAAACAGAAACCAGTCGGTCAGCACACCATTTTCGAGCAGTGCTTTTATGATTTTCTGATTCATTTCAAACGATTCAAACTCAGCTGCCATGAGCAATCCGGCCGATCTGAATTCCACAAGTCCGGGTAAATCTGAGAGCAAGTTTCGAAATAATTTTTCCTTTTCCGGAACCTGTTCATAATATTTCCCGCGCACCATCACTTTCAGCGAAGCCAAAGCTGCCGCGCACGAAACCGGATGGCCACCGAAGGTAGTAATGTGTCCCAGCACCGGATGATGGGTCAGGTTTTTCATCAGCGATTCGTTTGCAATGAAGGCGCCAAGCGGAAATCCCCCACCCAACGCTTTTGCAAGAACCAGAATGTCGGGAACAAACCCGAAATGCTCCATGGCAAACATTTTTCCGGTGCGTCCAAAGCCAGTCTGAACTTCGTCGAGAATAAGCAACGTTCCGGTTTCATTGCATCGTTTGCGCAATTCTGTGAAATAGTTTTTGTCGGGAACCCGCACCCCTGCTTCGGCCTGGAAGGGTTCGATGACTACTGCCGCCGTTTTGTCTGTGATGTGTTTAATATCTTCAACACAATTAAATTTGATCAACCCGGTTCCAGGCAACAATGGACGAAAAGCGTTTTTGTATTCTTCGCTTCCCATAATGCTAAGCGGACCGGTCGAACTGCCATGATAGGCATTGCGACACGATAAAATTTCGAATCGTCCGGTGCTGCGCTTAGCGAGTTTCATGGCGCCATCAATGGCTTCAGCTCCGCTGTTCACAAAATAGACATTGTTCAGCGAATCCGGCAATAAACTGCAAAGCATTTCTGCCAGCCCGGTTTGAGCACTCTGAATAAATTCGCCATACACCAGCAGATGCGAATGCTTATTGACTTGCTCAATCACCGCCGCATTTATTTCCGGATGGTTGTGACCAAGATTGCTCACTGAAATTCCGGAAATAAAATCGAGATATTCTCGGCCGTCGGCTGCAAACAATGAACAATCTTTCGCCGACACAATTTCGAGTGCCAGCGGTTCAGGCGATGTTTGCGCCACATGTCGGAAAAACAAATCGCGAGACGAGTTCATATTACAAAGATAATTGAAAAAATTCAACGCGTATTGTGCAGCAAATAGCTCAAGGTCGACATCAGACAGGTAGTACTGCGTTGATTTTTCTCGTTTAATGATTCCTTCATCAATAATATGCTTTGTTTACATAATGTAAACCTGCTTATTTCTTTTTGGGAGGCAATTTCTTTTTCTCTTTCGCAGGGGGCAAAAAGTTTTCACCGGTGATGACCGATTTGCCGGTTTTTGATTCTAATTCTTTTCGCGCATTTTTTGCCACTGCTCCGCCTTTTCTACTGACTTTTGCATTTTCGATTAATCCTTTGGCTTTTTCGCTGTCAGCAATTTGTCGAGTCGATAATTCAGCCAGAGCAGTAAAAATCAATTCAGCTTCGCTCATGTGATCCCGCAAGTTTTGAGACTTCAAGCCTTTCAGTTGCTTATGCTGCTTAACGGTTAAGTCTGTCCATTCTTTATGAATGATGTTGGTAAGCAGGGCAAATTCATCCTGTACTTTTACACCTGCGTTTTTCCAATAATCAGTGAGTTTATTTAGGGTTTCCTGCCCTGTCATGCGCTGTTGAATCCACTTTTCACTTCGACCCATCTTCTGCCAGTTTTCCCTGGCTCTGTCCATGCTCAACGAAGGATCATTTATTTCCTGAACTCTTTCGTAGCCAACCTTAGCCAGCCATTGCTTAAAGGGTTCCGCTTTGGGAGAAGGGATAGATTGGATAATTCTAAAAATGTCCTTTACATTGCCAGCTAGAGTTTTACGCTTTTTGCCATTTGTGAGCATTTCTATCTGGGGACAATTTGTCCCCAGGTAGGATCCGAGTTCTGGATCACGTTTTCTTAACTTCTTTAGATAATCGGTTGGATTGACAGAATCAGTCAAAGCTTCAATAATGTCAACAACCGAAAAAAACCAAACTTCGGTTTCTTCATCATAATAACGCCTGACTTTCTTGTTTTCAAAAACAACCAATGACTTATCATTTTTCATAACTACTTGTTTTGCATATTTGTTTTGCGTAAGCCAGAAAAAATTCAATTTACAAATGCAACATGTTTGTTATCCAAAACTATGAAAATAAATTTGATGCCGGAATAAAAAATGCTGATCATTTATAATTTCCTGTTGCAAAAAAGCTGCGAACATGGCTGCGCGACTATAACGCGTGACCATCCGACTCAAAGGTGCTTAACGTAAAACGTGACACGTCGCACACCTTGTCCCTGGGGCGGAGTTTATCCCGCCCGGCGGGGCCCAAAGCTATTATTATATAACTCCGGAGTTTACTCCTCCGCTTCCAGCGGAGTAAACTCCGGAGGCGGAGGAGTATCGGATGGAGCTGCGCAGCTTTCTTTGATACCTTCGGCTCTATAAGCACTAGGCATTGTGCGCCGTACTAATACTGCTCCGGTGTTCTGCCCTGATGCTGCATCAGAATGAGTGCATCGGCCAGGCCGGCTTTGGGAACCATGAGTTTTTGCGCATTGGCGAATTTCATGATTTTCAGAAATACTTCTGCTGCAGGGACAATCACATCGGCGCGGTCGGGATGAATGAGAAAGCGCTCTACGCGCTCGCTTACAGATAGCGGATGTAATTGGTCGTACGCTTTCTGCAACTCTTGAAAAGTCAGATACAAAGGCTCCGCCAGACCGAAATGCGATTTCAAGGCATTGATACTACCACCCGAAGCAATGATGAGGTGTCCAAACGGATCGATGGAATCTTCTATAAAATCAAGCATTTTTCTCAGCTCCACTCTGCTTACTTCATGCAGCAATGAGCGAACGGCTCCAATCTGAAAACTCTTTGATTTCCGCTTCCCGTCAGGATTTGCAAAAGTCACTTCCGTGCTGCCGCCCCCAAGATCGATCATGATTTTCTGTACTTCATTTTTACCAAGTCCGGCAAACAGATCAGTTATAAGTGCAGCTTCGACCTTACCTTTAATGATCCAGGTTTTCAGATTTGTTTTTCTTTCAATGCTTCTTAAAATGTCCTGACCATTCGATGCATCGCGCATAGCAGATGTTGCGGCAATAACAGCACCGTCAACATTCCACGATTTCATCAGCAGAATAAAAGCTTCGAGCGAATTAAGCAGTTTGATTTCGGACTCCGCAGAGATTGATCCCGACTGAAACACATCGGTGCCAAGCCGCACAGGCACACGCGCATACATTTCTTTTATAACAACAGGATATCCATTATCGATCACAGTACCGACCATGCATTTTACCGCATTTGAGCCAATATCAATCGCAGCATATCTCATATTTCAAAATCACCAGATTTAATCAGTTTATAAACTTCATCCTGTGAATCAAAAGGTGTATCATTATTTCTAACGTAGGTGTTGTTTTTTTTACCATTCACAAAACGTGCTTTTTCATTGTCTTTGATATGAATGGACAATATGTTTTTGAGCAGATCAGCAGCATCGTTATCGAGAACAGGACATAGAACTTCAATCCTACGGTCCATGTTGCGTTTCATCCAGTCGGCCGAAGTGATGTAAACCCGCTCCCATTGTCCGCAACGAAAATAAATGATGCGGCTGTGTTCAAGATTGCGACCTACAATACTGATGATTCTCAGGTTTTCGTTAATGGGTTGCAACACGCATGCACTGCGGCAAATAATATCAAATTTCACTCCGGCACGCGCTGCAGCATAGATTCTGTCAGCAATATCCTTATCAACAATATTGTTCAGTTTTATAGCAGCATATGCTTCTTCGCCACGCAGTGCGGATTCTGTAAGCTTATCAATCATGCCTTCGACAAAAGGTCGCATTTCCATTGGCGAAACAACCAGATGCTTAAAAGAAAAAGATCGATAACTGGCTTCAAACATTTCGAATACTTGCGCTGTTTCAATGCCTATTGTTTGATCTGCTGTCATAATGCTGACATCGCAATAAAGAGATGCGGTGTACTCATTAAAATTACCGGTGCCAACATTTGTGTAATACACCGACTTTTTCCCTTCGGTGCGTTTCACCGAAATGAGCTTGGTGTGTACCTTTAGACCAGGTATACTGTGAATAACACGAACACCTTCTTCCTGCAGTTTGGTGCTCCAGTAAATATTGGTTTCTTCATCAAAACGCGCCTGCAGCTCCATGAAAACAGTTACATTTTTTCCGTTGCGTGCAGCATTGATGAGTGCATTGATCACGTTTGAGTTTTTTCCGATGCGGTAAATCGTCATCTTGATACTGCGAACAGCAGGATCAATCGAGGCCTCCCGAAGGAAATCAATAATGTATTTAAACGGATGTTGAGGAAATGAAAGAAGAATATCCTTCTTTTTCACTTCGTCAAATATACTCCTGGCTAACTCCAGACGCGCATGTAATACCGGTTCGCGCTCTTTGAAAATCAATTGCTCTTTCCCGAGAAAAGGGAAATTCATGAGATCCTTGAAATTGTGATAACGTCCGCTCGAAACCAGCGTATCATCGCGTGTGAGACCAATTTTGGCGAAAAAGAAATCCAACATGACTTCGGGCATATCTCTGTCTACCACGAACCTTACCGGATTACCGGTTTTGCGTTGCTTCAGACTGTCTGAAATAATTTCAAGAAAGCTTTTGGAAATATCGCTGTCCATCTCAAGTTCCGCATCCCGGGTGAATTTGATGGTGTAAGCATTGAATTCATCGTAATCGAAACTTTTGAAAATATCAGCCATGCAATAGCGGATAATATCATCAATGAACATCACGAACTGCTCACCATTTTTTTCCGGAAGAACAACAAACCGCGAAAGCTGTTCGGATGGGACTTCCAGCAATGCATACTCGGGGGCTGCATTGCGGGCGGAATTGCGCATTGAAACGGCCAGATAAATGGACTTATCACGAAGCATGCTTTCGGCTTTGAAGCTCTTCATGATTATGGGAAAAACATAGGTGCGCAAAACATTGTTGAAGTAATACTTTACAAAACTTTTATGTTCTGCATGCTTTACTTCTTTTTCGTTGATGAGATGCACTCCTTCGTGGGCAAGCTCTTTCACAAGATGATTATAAACCTGTGCAAGTCGTTTCTGCTGACCAAGAATCCGCTGATTGATTTCTGCAAGAATGCTTTGCGGACTAAAGTAATGACTGTACTCATATTCCGATTTTCGTCTGAACTTGACAATGCGTTTCAGCGTTGCCACCCTAACCCGAAAGAATTCATCCTGATTGTTGGAAAAGATCCCCAAAAATTTTATACGTTCAAGAATTGGGGTCTCAACGCATTCAGCTTCCTGCAGCACCCGATCATTGAAATCAAGCCAGCTCAGTTCGCGGTTTACATAAACAGCAGGAACACTATGGTTTTGTTTTTTCATTCTCAAGGTTTTTGGGAATGAGATAGAATAACGCTTTTTTAAAAGCAATCACAAACTCAGGCCAGGTGCGCGCTTCGCTCTGTAAGGCAATCAATCCGCTGGTTGGCATATCGACGATTTTCTGTGAAAGAAAAAAATTCGCAAACTGCGTTATCAGCGGATTGTGCCCAACAATCATTATATTGTTATACTCATCAGGTAAAGCATAGAGTGCATCGAAATAATCGTTTACCGTTTTGAAATAAAGATCATCATTAATACCCATGCTTTTGCTATCGAGTTCCAGCAGTGCAGCCATATGCTGCGCTGTCTCCAACGCACGCGCAGCCGGACTCGAAATTATAAACTGCGGCAGAACCTTCTTTTTCTTCAGTTCATTTGCAATTATTCCGGTGCGTCTGCGACCCAGATCGGTTAATGGCCTTTCAATGTCCTTTCGGCCACCAATCAGTCCATCAGCTTTCCCATGACGCATTATTAATAATGTCTTACTGTTCATATTCTGCAAAAAAAATCAATGAAAATAATTACCAGGCAAACAGCGGAAAATCCTTCATCATGGCATTCACCTGCTTTCTCACATCCGCAATAACTGTTTCATCGTCGGGGTTAGAGAGTACTTTGTCAATTAAATCAACAATCAGTGTCATGTGATTTTCTTTCAGTCCACGGGTAGTAATGGCCGGTGTTCCCACGCGGATTCCTGATGTCAGGAACGGGCTGCGTGAGTCGAAGGGCACCATGTTTTTATTGATGGTGATATCGGCCAGTACAAGCGTATTTTCAGCTTTTTTGCCGGTGAGTTCCGGAAATTTCTGACGAAGGTCAATCAGCATCAAATGATTGTCAGTTCCATCGCTGATGATGTGATATCCTTTTTTGATAAAAGCATCGGCCAGGGCAGCTGCATTTTTTCTGACCTGTTGCATGTACACCTTGAATTCCGGCTCCAGTGCTTCGCCAAAGGCAACTGCTTTGGCAGCAATCACATGCTCGAGTGGTCCGCCTTGTTGTCCGGGGAAAACAGCACTGTTGATCATTTCCGACATTTTTTTCACAACACCCTTTGGCGTTGTAATTCCCCATGGATTGTCAAAATCTCTACCGACCAGAATCATTCCACCGCGCGGTCCACGCAGGGTTTTGTGAGTGGTGGTGGTGATAATGTGACAATATTCAACAGGATTGTTGAGCAATCCGGCTGCAATTAATCCCGCAGGATGTGCGATGTCTGCCATGAGCAATGCGCCCACCGAATCAGCGATTTCGCGCATACGTTTGTAATCCCAGTCGCGGCTGTAGGCCGAAGCTCCGGCAACAATAAGTTTTGGCTTGCACTCCTTGGCTAATACAGCCATTTCGTCATAATCCACTTGTCCGGTTTCTTCTTTTACATGATAGGCAACCGGCTTGTAATTAATTCCTGAAAGGTTCACCGGAGAGCCGTGCGAAAGGTGGCCGCCATGCGAAAGATCAAGTCCCATAAAAGTGTCGCCAGGTTTAAGACATGCGAAAAATACGGCGGCATTGGCCTGCGCACCGCTGTGAGGCTGCACGTTGGCAAATTCAGCTCCGAAAAGTTTGCATGCGCGGTCGATGGCCAGTTGTTCAGTTTGATCAACAATCTGACAACCTCCGTAATAACGTTTGCCAGGATATCCTTCGGCATACTTGTTTGTCAGTACCGAGCCCATGGCCTGCAGGACCTGTTCGCTGACAAAATTTTCTGATGCAATAAGTTCAATCCCGTGCATCTGGCGGTCTTTTTCCTGCTCTATCAGGTCGAAAATCTGTTTATCGTGTTTCATTTCCTAAATTAATTTGTTTCAGGATTCAAAGGTATAAATTATTTCTTTCGGGCATTTTATTCACTTTATACGTATTCATGTTTTCTTTCAATAAAATGCAATATAGCAACAACAAATGAAAAGCAAATTCAGATTTCGATGGATATTTTATGATTAATGTTGAAATTTTACAGGTCTAAAGCCAAATTTAATTCTTATATTTGCTAGCTTAAAGAAATTTGAATATGAAAAAACTACAATTGATTTTTTTAATCCTGTTTACTTCGTTCGCTGCGCGATCACAGGATTTGTTGTGTTCGTGGCATTTCGACACACTTTTAGTAGCGCCAAACACTGATGTGGTCATTCCTGCTGATTCAGGATCTCAGGATGGTTCAGCCACAATTTACCTGGATGGAACCAACGGTTCGTCTCTTTTCAACACCGCAACAGGGGGTGAATTGTCTGCTTTTGGTGGATCCACCGTTAACGATGGACGTACAACGCCACTCGCAACCCTTTCTTTGTGTCCAATCAACACAACTGCAAACGGCAAAGGGGCTGTGATACGCTTCAGTACCACCGGGTATGAAAATCCAATAATTACGTATGCAGCCCGCAACACATCAACGGGTTTCCAGAATCAGTTCATCGAATACAGCACTGATGGAGTGACTTTCACGCGTTGCGATACCATTAGCGGACTTACAACAACGTTTGTGCTGAAGACTATAGATCTTTCTGCATTTGACGTACTTGACGAAGCCGCCAATGTGTATATACGCATAATTTTTGACGGTGCAACTTCTTCAACAGGTAATAATCGTGTTGATAATATCACGATTAATGCTACTTCAACTTCTGCTACAGATATTGTTCCTCCGACAGTACTTGGAGCAAATGCAACATCATTAACAGACATCTGGGTGCGCTTTTCCGAACCTGTTGGAGCTTCAGCTGAAGTGACTACAAATTACACCGGTGTTGGCACAATAACAAGTGCAACCCGTACTACAGGGCTCGACAGCGTGCATATTGTACTTGCCACGCCGCTTACGTTTGGTGTCGCAGATACCATTTGCATTGCCAATGTGGCAGACGTTACCGGAAATGTTATGATCAGCAATCCTTGTTTTCAGGTTGTGTTCGGAACACTCGATGTAACACCTCCAACCGCTATCAGTGCCTGGCCTGCAAACCTTGCAACTGTAAAAGTAAAATTCAGCGAAGCCATGGACAATGTGACAGCTGAAACAGTTGCCAACTACACCGGTCTTGCCGGAATTGGCTCTGCAACACTGAATGCAACGCTCGATACAGTTACACTTGCACTGTCAATAAATTTGGTTAGCGGTATTGCAGATACCCTCTACGTCCAAAATGTAGAAGATACTGCAGGAAATGCAATGGCTGCAATGCAACAGTTTGTGCTTTTCATGGATACATCGACAACTGTCGCCAATCTGGTAATTACAGAAATCATGTACAATCCTGCTGAAAGCGGTACTGATAGCACTGAATTCATTGAAATTCTCAACAACGGTTCAACCGCCGTTAACCTGATGAATTATACAATCACTTACGGTACTTCAACGCACACTATCACGACATCAAACGTTGTGAATCCAGGGGATCGGTTTCTTATTGCTCCCAAAGCTGTAGTAGCGTCGAACTTTTACGGAGTGTCCTTTTATCAGGGTAGCACTTTCGGCATCGGGAACAATGGAGCTACCGTTAAGATACTCAATGGTTCCGGAATTGTGGTTGACAGCGTGATGTATGATGATGTGGCACCATGGCCAACAGCAGCTGACGAAGGTGGATACAGTCTTTCACTTTGTGATCCTTCACTTGATAACAATGCTGGAAGCAGCTGGAGCTTAGGTACAGTATTTTTCTCGACAATAAACACACACGATGTATACGCTGATCCAGGCCAGGGTTGCGTTGTCCCTGTTGACAATACTCCGCCGGTGGTGGATACTGCATTTGCAACTAATCTGAATACGGTGAAAGTAGTTTTCAATGAAGTTGTTGATAATATTACCGCTGAAACAATTGCAAATTACACGGGACTTGCCGGAATCGGTGCAGCTTCACTTAATGCAACAATGGATACGGTAACTCTGACACTTTCAACTCCGCTGCTCGACAATGTGGCAGATACAATTCACATCGCAGGCATTGAAGATACAGCCGGAAATGTAATGGCTACTACTCAGTCCTTCCGATTGATATTCTCAATTGCTGACATTATTCCTCCAACAGTTATCAATGCATGGCCTGAAACACATGCCGTTGTGAAAGTGAAATTCAGCGAAGTTATGGATAATGTTACCGCTGAAACTGTAGCCAACTACACCGGACTTGCTGGCATTGGCTCTGCAACACTGAATGCTACAATGGACACTGTAACACTTGCTCTGTCAACCAACCTGATAAATGGTGTTTCCGACACACTCTATATTCAAAATGTAGAAGACACTGCAGGTAACGCTATGGCTGCCCAGCAGATGTTTGTTCTGTTCATTGATACAGTAACAATTCCAAAAGCACTGGTTATTACTGAAATTATGTACAACCCCGCTGAAAGCGGAACTGACAGCACCGAATTTATTGAAATCTATAACAACGATGTAGTTTCAGTTGATCTGCTGAATTATGTCCTGAATTATGGCGCAAGTACTTTTACCTTCCCTTCATCGCTGGTAATTGCTCCGGGTGAATATGCTCTTGTGTCGTCAAACGCAACTGCAGCCAGTAACTTCTACGGAGTTACATTCTTACAAGGCAGCACAGGTGGAATTGGCAACGGTGGCGCGACCATTGTTCTCTTAAGTCCAACAGGATTACTTGTTGATACTGTTACTTATGATGATGTGGCTCCATGGCCAACTCTTGCTGACGAAGGCGGATACAGCCTTTCACTTTGCGATCCCACACTTGACAACAATGTTGGCAGTAACTGGGGCTTAGGAACAATCTTTTTTGGCACTGTAAACACACACGATGTATATGCCGATCCAGGTGAAGGATGTTCAGCAACCGCTGACACTGTTCCTCCGGTTGCACTCAGTGCAAGTTTGACCAACCTGACAACAGCTGTTGTTACTTTCAATGAAGCATTGGATCTTGCTTCTGCACAGACAACTGGTAATTACACAGGACTTGGAACTGTTTCTACAGCTGTTTTGACAAGCAGTACAGTAGTTACACTGACTCTTTCAACTCCTCTTGTTAACGCACAGAACTATGTTCTTGAAGTTACTGGAATCAGTGATTTGGCAAGCAATGTAATGGCTCTGACTTATCAGTTCCCATTGATGCTTGACACCACAACATCAATTTCTGAAATCGAAAATTCGAATATTCAGATTTTCCCGAACCCGGCCAGCGATGTAATCAACCTTACCGGTGTTTCATCGGCCGATCGCATCGAAGTGTACAGCAACATGGGCATGCTTGTCATGAGCCGTGAAGCTGACGGAAACGACTCTGTCATTATCGAGACTTCGGTTCTTTCAAATGGTTTGTACTACATCAACATCCGCATGAAAGACGGCGCTGTTGAAACAAAACCTGTTGTGATTATCCGATAATCTGACTTTTTCATTTTAAAAAAGCTTCCCGGCCTTCCGGGAAGCTTTTTTTTATTGTTGTTTTCGAAATTCAAAAACTAAAAATGTTGGGTGCTTTCCGTTCGGCATAGTCCCTTATAGATATTTGTTTGAGGCTGTTTCAAATAGTCTTCAGCAACAAAAACAACATTCCACCGTCCGAAAGCGACGCAGGAGCTGAAGGACATGGAACCGTTGTTTTTGCCATTGTTACGACGGTTCCATGTTCCGGCTGAACAGCATCCCTCGAAGGGTTTTGAACCCTTCGAGGGATTTTTAACCAGCCAGAACGGTGGAATGTCGTAACAATACAGTTGTTTTGAGAAATACTCAGTAGAATAATCTAATCAGACTACGCCGAACGAAGGGAGCTTATCTCAATTCTAATCTCGTAAATCATTCCGCCCGCATAAACACAAACCGCTCCTGCCCTGCCCTGCGAAGGAAGTTGCCATTCCAGGAATAATAGGATTCTGGTATACGCCGCATATGATTGTAGAGATACAGATTGAGGAAATAATCGTAGATATAATCCGCGATTTTCTTTCCGGAACGCTCGAACAGCGCGTAAATATCCGCTTCGCCGAACTCGGTAAAATTGTAATTGTAGTTATACGTATCCGAAGTCAAATCATAGTCCCAGGCACCGTCGAGATAATCAATCAGCGGAAACGATGCATACAGCAACGGCGACGCAAGAATCGTATCATCAACCGGATTTATCCGGAGCCAAAAACAAAGATCGATTCGCGAAATAACTGTATCGAATTTTATAAAACTGTTGTTGGCAAAGTATAATGTATCGCCCACCGGCGTTGTCTTTTCCTCAATGTACATCTGCACAAATTCAATAATAAACTTGTCGCTTTTCTCAATCAGAAAATCATTAATAGTGCTGTCTGAATACAAATCAAAACTGTTCGATGAAAGATTCTGAGTCATCGAGCTCCTGAAAACACTATCCACTTCAGTGGTTCCGTTGTTTTTCAGAAAATAGCTTCTATATGGAAAATAGCGCCTGGCGTAGGTTTCAGCCGATGATGTACCTTGTGGTTTTATAAAAAACATTTGCCAGTCGCTCGAAAATGTGATATAGAGCGATGGCCGATTAGTGTCGGCAATAAAACCACGGGCCAGTTTCTTTTCCGACTGGCACGATAGCAACAATGCAGAAATTAAAAAGCAAACAGAAAAAATAAGTTTAGTTGGAAGCTGCATCGCGCTCCAGAACTTTTTCAGCCAATACTTTTCCGTACTGAAATGCAAGCGTAAGCTCTTCCTGGCTGGGTGTAAACTTTACAAACACTCCGTCGCCACAGAAATCGAGTTTTAGATTTTCCATCATCGATTTCAACAGAACAGCAGATTCGCCACTCCAGCCATAGGAGCCAAAAGCACCTGCAGGTTTACCTTTGTCGCGTATCGGACAAATGGCCGCCAGAAATTTATACGCGGGCATCAGGATGTTTTGATTAATAGTCGGACTGCCAAGTACAAGCCCGTTTGAAGCTGTAATAGCTGCATCCAGATCGCCCAAAGATGCTGTTTCGATATCCATCAGCTGAGCTTTTATATTGCTTTCGGACTCGATGCCACGCGCAATTTCCTGTGCAATCATTGTCGTTTTCTGATAAGCAGAAACATATGCAACAAGAATTGATTTTGCATTCGGATTTTTCAAATATTCTTCGCACATGGATTTCGAACGGTCGACATAACGCTTCCAGTCGTTCAGTAGTAAAGGCCCATGACCGTTGAGAATTGCCTTTATTGGAAGGGGTTCAATTTTTTCAACGGCCTTGAGGAAAAATTTGCTGTATGGTTTTAGAATCACATTGAAATAATAATCGAACGCATCGTCATAGTTGCCGACCTTGTTGTCGATCATTTCATCGTGCGCAAAATGAGCGCCGAACGAATCGCAGGTGAACAGCAATTGTTCTTCCTCAAACCAGGTGTACATACTATCCGGCCAGTGCAGGTTCGGAGCACTGATGAACTTCAATGTGGCATCGCCAAGATCGAGCACGTCGCCATCTTTCACAATGCGGTGTGGAAAATCGCGGTTCATCAGATCTTTCATGTAGCGGATGGCGTTGCCTGTGCCAATCACGGTTGCATTGGGCGCTTCGTTCAAAAGCAAAGCAACAGAACCACTGTGATCCGGCTCGGTATGATTGAGAATGATGTATTCAATTTCATTTAGGGCCGTCAGTTTGCTGAGTTTTTCTTTATAAACCGGCCAGAATTTTTCTTTCACTGTTTCAACAACAGCTTTTTTCTGAGCGTTGATGAAATATGCATTGTAGGTTGTGCCATACTTGGTTTCCATCACAACATCGAAAGTAACGATGTCTTTATCGAGTACTCCCACCCATGTTGTTTTCGGTGAGACCTGAATCGTTTTATTGTCTGCCATTTTATTCTATTTTAAAGTGATAAAGTAATCTGTCCGTCGAGGCCCTCTTCTGTTTCTGCGCCATCGCTTGAGTTCGTCGGTTGATCCTCAGCTAAGCCAAGCAATTCACGAATCATTTTATCCGTAGTTGGTTTGGGATCATTGACCGAAAACTTTTTCAACGGCACGGTACTAATTTTTTTACCTTTTGCCTTAATCCCTCTGATGACGGCAAATTCAGCTACATCAATTTCTTCAGGATCTTTTGGTTTCTTGAGCTTTTTCGAATCGTAGAAGACCGTAATTACCGGGAAATATTCCGTCGATATCCACTCAATCTGATCGCCCTCATCCATGAATTCCACAGTTTTTTCGCCAGGACCCTGTTCAACCTGAAAGCGTTTTAGATACCACTCTTTGTCCGTGTTTTTGTACAAAACAGTGAAAACGCGCAAAGGATTAAATTTCTCAATGTGCATTATATCTTCGTCGAAATGCATCTGCATATCGGGCTTGGCAATGCGGTAGTAGCCGGATTTCATGAGGAACAGCAATGTGTCGTTGTGATGAAAAGCGCCAAGATATTGCCCGCGTTCCTCAGTAGTCAACCGCAGTATTTCCTTATCGTACCAGTATTTTATTCCACCCAGCGTCGATTTTCCTTCGTCCTTGAGTTTGATTTTTCGAATCATAAAACGTGTCAACTGGTTGCCAATCGATGCACGTCCTTTGATGGATAACTCGCTGAAATCAAAATCGAAAACCAGTTTTTTCAATTTCGGTCTGGGCACCAGATATACAGAAATCACTTCGGCTTCGCCATTGGGATTGGCGGTAAAATACAGGACTTTTGAATGCGGCGTGCCCTGCGTAAGATTGTATTCTTTGTCTCTGGTAATGCCTTTTACATAAAACCGCTTCACATACGTTGTTCCGGTGGCGCCATCGCGATAAATGGCGTTGTAAATGGTACGCTCATCATTTTTCTTAAAGACATCGATGTGAATGATGTTTTTACCCAGAAAAACCTTATCGGCAACTTTGGTTACAATACAGGTTCCATCCTGCGTGAAAGCAATGATGTCGTCGAGTTCAGAACACTCGGTCACATACTCCATTTTCTTTAAACCGAAGCCGGCAAAACCTTCTTCACGGTCGACATACAGCTTCTGATTTGCAATGGCAACCGCAGCCGCCTGAATGTTATCGAATGCGCGAATCTCTGTTTTTCGCTCACGTCCCTTTGAATATTTCTTTTTAATATCGCGGAAATACGCAATGCAATATTCAATCAGATTGTCAAGACGATCCTGCACTTTTTTGATTTGATCTTCAAGCCCTTTAATGATTTCATCGGCCTTGAATGCATCGAATTTCGATATGCGCTTGATTTTGATTTCTGTCAGACGCGCAACATCGTCCATGGTGATTTCGCGATAGAATTTTTTCTTGTAGGGCTTGAGTCCTTTGTCGATCGTTTCGAGAACGCTTTCCCATGTGGTACACTCTTCAATGTCGCGGTATATCCTCTTTTCGATAAATATTTTTTCGAGCGACGAATAAAGATGATGCTCCAGAAGTTCCTGCATTTCAATTTCCAGCTCGAGCTTCAGCAGATCTCTGGTATGATGCGTCGATTCAATCAACAATTCATCAATATGAATAAAACGTGGAGCATTGTCCTGAATAACACAACAGAGCGGCGATATGGAAATTTCGCAATCGGTGAAAGCATACAGCGCATCGATGGTCTGATCGGGCGAAACACCCGGTGCAAGATGAACTACAATCTCTACATTGGCCGCTGTGTTATCCTCTATTTTCCGGACTTTTATCTTTCCTTTTTCATTCGCGTTTACGATTGAATCAATAAGCGAAGAAGTAGTTGTCGAAAATGGAATTTCAGTTATCACCAGCGACTTTTTGTCGGGCGACGACATGCGGGCTCGCACTCTAACTTTTCCACCACGTTCCCCTTTGTTGTAATTTCTTACATCAACCAGTCCTGCTGTTGGAAAATCGGGATACAAAACGAATGACTCATTTTTAAGAACGGCGATACATGCATCGATGAGTTCAATAAAGTTGTGCGGCAGAATTTTCGTCGAAAGGCCGACCGCAATACCTTCAGAACCCTGAGCCAGCAACATCGGAAATTTCACAGGAAGAAAATCCGGTTCTCTGTTGCGACCATCATAGGAATGAATCCATTTGGTGGTTTTAGGATTGAAAACCACATCCAGCGCGAATTTCGAAAGTCTGGCCTCGATATATCGGGGTGCAGCAGCGGAGTCGCCGGTGAGTATATTCCCCCAGTTTCCCTGCATATCAATAAGCAATTCTTTCTGGCCGAGTTGTACCAAAGCGTCACCAATCGAAGCATCGCCATGCGGGTGATATTTCATCGTGTTACCAATGATATTGGCGACCTTGTTGTAGCGACCATCTTCCAATTCCTTCATGGAATGCAGAATGCGACGCTGAACAGGTTTAAAACCATCAGCCATGTTTGGCACTGCACGCTCCAAAATTACGTAGGAAGCATAGTCAAGAAACCAGTTGCGGAACATGCCCGACAAACCAGTGATCTTTCCTTTCTCTTCCTGCTGTGCATCAGGAATCAGCTCGTTTTTATTTTCTTTTTCAGCAGCCATCGTCAGAGTTATATCCAGATTCTCAGCAAAATTAATTCAATGCCAAATAATATCAAAGCAATCATGATAAATGTTTTCCACAGTTTTGTACCTGCCTGCATATCAGCAACAACCGATGCCGGAGTGTCTCCGGTCTCCATCACTGTTATATTGCTGTTTTCCCCGATAAAATTCCGGATTTCATCAACCGAAAAACAATCCGTAGTACTTTCTGCACGCGGATAATTCAAGCCAAACGACGATAGGGTGGTTTCTCCCCTGGTAACTTTATAGGAGCCGGCGCTGTTGATCTGTGAATTGAGGAAAATCTTCGGTGGATTTCCGTTGCTAAATCCGGGAATCAACTCTGAAGATCCGTCAAAACTTTGCAGAACTGGGGGCTTTTCGCCACTGATGGCACCTGCCGGCAAATCAATACCAAAGCTGTAATCGAGCGGATAAGCCACCCCGGGCATGACTCTGCCCGAAAAAGCCATTTGCATGACAGCCGGAACAATGAGTGCGTTGGATGCAAAGGTGGAATATGAGGATTGAAGAGGAACAGCAAGCAAATAAAGATGTCCCCTGCCCTTTATAAATTCAGCTAAAAAAGCGTTTCCATTCAGCAATGTCATTATACTTCTTCCGTTTCCTTTGGGAATGCGGTAACTGGTGAACACAGCCGGGAACTGAACCTGTTTGGGAGGAGTCACAAAAACACCTCGAAACAACGGATTGTCAGACTCAATGGTGGCTACGCGAGTATTGGCTGTATCGGTTCCTGCAAACATGGGAATGCCAAGTGCAGCAAAACCCGGTTGATAATTTTTTATGTCACCGGCAGTGGGAATAATCAGAATATTGCCACCAGCCTCAAGCAGCCGGTTGAGTTCCGAAGCCATCCCTGATGAAATCTGTGACAATTCATCGAGAACTACCAATCCGGCCGAAGCCATGGAGCCCGCATCAAAACTGCCCTCGCGAACAGATGTAAAACTGAACAGACTGTCACGCGAAAACAAATTGCTGATATTGCTTGTAGCTCCACCACCGGCAATGTGATACACCGGAACCGAGGAAGCAATATCAAATGCGAAAAACATCCGGTCGTCGAAACTGATTGGACTGTCATCAATTTCAACATACCCTTCGTGGCTGCCCCGCTTATTCACTGTAAAAGCAAACTCCACCACGTCGGTACCCGAAGCCGCCAGTTGCACATCGCCCAGCCCTTTTTGTTTACCGTCGACATAAAGCCGGACCGGGATTTTTTCGAGCAGCATGTCGCTGTGATTTCGTATGCGGGCATTGACTGTGATAATATTGTTTTCGAGTTGAACCGGGCCACTGAACCAAATGCTGTCAACAGAAATATTCGGTGTTTTTGGCGCATCGACCGGAAAAAGAAAAATATTTCGTTTCAGCGAACTGATGGAAGCCAGATCTGCTGTCGATTTCTGAAAGTCGCTGATGATGTAGTAATGGTGCTCCGCGCCCGCTGCATTCATATCGGCGAGATCGGTCATACGCGAAACTACAGAACCCGTCTTACGCGGGAACGGACAAAAGTCAATAAGCGACAACATATCGGCGCATTCATCGCGCGGGCAGAAGCGGTCATGCTCACCGGCAAAATCGTTGGTGATTAGGCGAAACATGGTGCCGGGCGGATATGAATTGAGAATTTCAGTGGCCTTCACTCTTGCTTTTTCCAGCATATCGGTTTTGCCATCGCTGATTTCCATACTCATGCTGTTGTCAACATAGATGCTCACAAACAGTCGTCCGGATGAAGTCTGCTCATTGTTTTTTGGAATGTATGGCCTGGCAAAAGCAAGAACGAGCGCGGAGACAAACAACATACGAAGCGTCAAAATAATAAGCCGGCGCAGACGACTCTGACGCTTGTTTTTTTCAAGCAGTTGCTGCAATAAATAATTGTCGGAAAACTGAACTTTCCTGTAGCGTCTGAAATCGAACAGGTGAACAATTACCGGGATGGCAAGGGCAAACAGTGCCCATAATATGGAAGGTGCTCCGAATAGCATAATTCATGGCAAAGGTAATTATTAATGTGCAATGAAAAATGAGGGCGACCCTTACATTTATGAACACGGATTAGCCTGCAGTAGGATTCAATTGCGATATTCCATAGTTCCGGCCGGTTAAAAATCCCTCGAAGGGTTCAAAACCCTTCGAGGGATACTATTCTGCCGGAATATGGAATCGTCGTAATTGATTCAAAAACAACGATTCCATATCCTCATGCTCCTACGTCGCTTTCGGACGATGGAATATTGTTTTTGAAGTACCTACTTTTTGAGCTGTAACACTGCTGAAAATACCAAGCAAATAAATCCGATAAAATGTATTATCTTTGATTTCGATAGCATTTGTTATGAGATATTTTTCGCTTATATTGCTTTTTGCAATTTTCGTTTCTTCCTGCTCATCAGTAGTAAAGGAAGAATATCCCGACGGCACCCTTAAGTCGGAAGTGACCATGAAAAATGGTCAAAAAAACGGTCCTTCGTCGTATTACTATCCCAACGGGAACATTGAACTCCGCATGAATTATGCCGATGATCAACTCGAAGGACAGTATGAAAAATTCACAATCAAAGGCACCAGAACTGAATTGACGATGTATGTCGCAGGTAAGAAAAACGGAGAATCGAAAATTTTTGGGGAAGATGGCAAATTGCAGCTATTGGCAATGTTTGTCAATGATACCATTCATGGGACTTACAAAGAATTTTACCCCAACGGACAGGTGAAAGTGTCGGGCACCTACAATCATGGATTCTACGATGGGAAATGGGAGTATTTCGATTTTAGCGGAATAAATGTTGGCTATGCTGAATTCAAAAACGGCACGGGTAAACAATTTGCATTGTATTACGGTTCAAAACGCATCAAAACAGAAGTCAGTTACGTAAACAATCAGAAAGACGGAGAAGAGATATGGTACGATGCTGACGGGAAAATCGAAAAAAAGACGATCTACAGTGATGGTAGAATAATTTCCGCTGAATAAAAAAATATAAAAATGAGTATAAAAAAACCTGAAGAATTTTTGCGCAATGCGGTTGTCGACATTGCCGAAAACATGATAATTGCTGCGAAAACAGCACCCAAAGGCCGTGGTACAGAACGACTCTGTTATCTGCTAATCACCGGCAATGAGCTGAAAATTATCAGCCATAAAATGGAGGAAATTTCAAAAGAAAACAATGTAGCTTTTTTTGGCCGCGATGCCGGCAACCTGCTGAAAGCCGATGCGCTAGTGCTCATCGGAGCATCGTACAACCCGCGCAACGTGCAGCTTTGCACACATTGTGGTTTTAGTTGTGACAATAAACCAGACGACGCTCCCTGCGCCATCACGATGGTCGATCTCGGCATTGCAATTGGAAGCGCAGTGAGCATGGCCGCTCACTTTCATGTCGATAATCGCGTGATGTATTCCGTAGGGCTCGCCGCCATACAACTCGGATTGTTTCCAAAAGAAATCAAATCAGCATACGGGATTCCGCTCAGTGTTTCTTCAAAAAATATTTTCTTCGATCGCACGTAAACGTTACAATCGTTACGCGTGGAATTTATCCCGATGAAAGCGGGAATCGTTACAATCGTTACGATATTCCATCGTCCGCCTGCTGGCGGATATGGAAACGTCGTAACAGCTTCAAAACAACGGTTCCATGTCCTTCAGCTCCTTCGTCGCTTTCGGACGATGGAATATTGTTTTGAAGGAGCAGTCGTTTTGAAACAGTCTCAGAAGATTTGTTTATTCTGACTGCGCCGAACGGAATCCGAAAATTATTTGATCAGGTCAAGTCCTTCTGTGGCGGAGGTATCGCCGGGATTGTACAACAAAACTTTGTTGAAATACAGCTTTGCGTCGGTTGTTTTTCCAAGAAAATAATTCGTCCAGCCCATCATAAGCAAGGAGTCGTAATCAAAAGGATACATCGCGTTTATTTTTTTAAAAAATGTCAACGCAGTTGCGTAATCTTTGGCGTAATAATATATCAGTCCCAGACGATAATTTGTTACAGAATGATTTGGATCGATGCGCAGAATTTCTTCATACACTGCTTTCAAAAGAGAATATTCCGCGTTGGAAAAAATCGCATTTGCCAGACCAAGCCTGGCCTCGATGCTTTTACTTTCGAGGTTGCATGCTTTGGTGTAGTATAACTTGCTCTCAGAATAATTTTCATTCAAAAAAAGTAAATATCCAATGCGAAGATTGAGCTCATACGATTTTTCATCGTACACTTTTTTCAATGGGACAAGCGCTGCCACGTAGTTTTTTTCATTTTCAGAAACATAACTTTCCGAAAATGCTTTTTGAATGATTTCATTCTGTCCGTATGACATGACAGAAATAAACAGAGCCAGCGTCAGGCCAATGCTTTTTATCAGAGTTTCCATATCAGACCTCCTGTAAGGTTGTGTTGATTGTATTGCGTGTTTATTTTTGACGAGGATATCCTTCGCCATCCGGCTCCGGAAGAGCCATCCGAGAGTGTGTAAGGCAGCTTATTCAATGACCAGGAATATAAAAGTGACAAACTTAGATGCTGCGTAATGAGAAATACGGGATTTATTTCAAGAGAAGCAATTCGGATATCTCCGTTATTATGAACTATCCGACCATTGAAATCATTAAAGTCAGACAGCTTCCCTACTCGCACTCCTGCTTCAGTCCAACAAAAATCAGTAAGCTTCCAGCCACCCGAAAACCCTGCTGCAAAGCCGGGAAATCCGCCATCGCTCTGACCTGTTAATGAAAGAGTGTAGTGCTGATTCAAATTATAGTCGGGATACCATGTGTTGAAAAATGAAAACTGAATTTGATCCTGCTGCGATAAATCGGACCATGAAGCCGAAAAAGAACGTGCGGATCGGTCAGCCTCAAAACTAACAGTAAGCGATGCGACATGCTCAGCGAATGATGTGTCAGCTATAATGGCTTCGCCCGCATTTGGTCCCTGGTTAAACGATGTAGTCCGGACCGATATCATGTGAAAAGCAGGAACTACAGTGGTTTTCCTGCCTGTCAAAATCGGAGTGGCTATATAAGCTGATTGCTGATCGGTAGTTGCAGCAAAGTTTGTATAAACCAGTGGAGCTCCGGGAATGTCAACATAGGCCAGGCGGTATTGATCCTTCGTCGAAAGGTCATTAACGGAGAAATAAATTCCAAGTCGCTTGCAGAGCCCAAATCCGGCAGATGCGGATGTATTTTGCATGTTCCCCGTCATTTTGAAATACGAAGATTTAAAAGTGATCGGCTCCGGCGGGAAAAATTGCACAGCGCCATTCTTTTCAGTATTGTCTGAAATAAAATTTGAATATTCGGCAGCAACATATTCAACAACTGGAAAATATCCGATGCCGAATTTTATTCTTTCATCACCATTCATGCTGAATCGCCAGAAACGCGCTGTATTGCTCATTCCGGAGTATTTTGCGCTATAGTATAAATATGATTTCAAATCTGAACCGGGCTCAGCCATTTCCGCTGTCGCGATAAATTCCGTCAACGCAAGTCTGTATTTTTGAGTTGCAAATAGCGCCTTCCCTTTGCTGTACGACAACTCATAGGAAACAATATTTTCTACTTCGGCTCTGTCGCAAAAATACAACACACTGTCCCATTTTTCTTCCAGCGTCAAACGATAGACAGTTGCATTCAGAAACCGCTCCCTGTCAGCATTCTGCGCCTGCAACGCCGATCCGGCATTCGCCAGAAAAATTAATATGTATAAGTAACGTTGCATTTAACGCTGATGCTTTTGTTTTTTTCTTCAAACACAATTGAAATACTACTGGCTGAATCTATCAGCATACTGCTTTTCATGTTCCAGAGTCTGATGCCAAATGCCCGCTGAACAGCTTCGGTATTGATTGAAATCTTTTGAGCCAACGGGTTTTCTTCCACCTTTTCGCTGCGTGCCGAAAACGAAAATGTGATAAATCTGAAAAACGGAGCAACAAAATCCTGCAGCAGAAGCAATGACTTGTATTTTCCCATGTTGATCGGAATCCTGTCGTGCGATACGGCTGTTTTTTCAATGCCCGTTATAATTTTATGAAAGCCCGTATAGAATTTATACAACAAAGCTTTGCGGCTTCCATAATAACTGAGAAAATAAAAAACATCGTTGCGGACCGTGAAATACGCGACAGCATTGGTTTTGCTGCATTTGATATAATACTGGTTTGCCATATCACTCATTACTGTCCACAGAATTGTTTCTGAATTTCCGTTTAAGCCAGCCGTGATCATTTCAATTTCCATTCCCGGAATTAAATGAAAAACGCGACGCAGCAACAAATCGGGAAGCAGTGCTGTTACCGTTTGATCCTGTTCAGGAATCCCCTGCTCAATGAATTCGGTGTTTCCACTTTTTGTAATATAAAACGAAGACAACGGGTAATGAAGTGTATGCGAACCGATAAATGGTGTGCTTTGCAGCTGAAAATGAAGATGTGGAAACGGCGACCGGCCGCTGTTGCCAACCTGTCCGATAATGTCGCCCTTTTTTATGGCATCTCCTTTTTTTACAAGAATACTCTGCTCTTTCAAATGACTCAGCTTTGAAAATAAATAAGGCGTGTGCCTGACTACGACTGTATTTCCCCAGTTATGTGCCTGGTTGATTTCGCCAACCGGATTGTCAGGAATATCGTTTACAATTTCTTCGACAATTCCATCAGCTGCAGCATACACAGGTTTCCCAAAGCAATAATAATCTCTCAGCATGCCGCCGGAATTCTGAAAAACAGAATCATATTCATCGGCCACCTGAAAATCCCATGCATGGCGGTATTCGTCACGGTGGGTTTCGTCGCCACTGTGTCCCTGCGTTACTTTCCAGGGTCCGTTTACAGGAAGTGAAACCGGTAAAACAAATTTTCCAAATCGGAAAACATCGTTATGATGTCCATACAAATTATTTTCCGGCGAATAGGTCTGCACAAGTGCCGGCTGTATCCATCGGAAGTGTTTTGCACGAAACATCAGTGCATAAAGCACGGCAATAACAACCAGATTAAAAGGCAATGAAAGTGGAGAAAGTTCAAACATGGACAGGAATTGCGCAGACGCTGAGAAAAAAATGGAAACAACCGGAACAGCAATAAAGGAAAGTAAAAATGATCCTGCAGACGGAATATAAAAAAAGCCGCCCAACGCAATGGCTGTTAGAATATAGTTGAATCCAAACTGCATTACATTGTCACCATTCACCGGAATTCCGGCATACTGATGATATAAAAAGGCACTCATAAAGCCAACAACCGATAACAAAAAAGCGATGCGAGAAAAAATCAGAACACTAGTCGTAATGACAATTCCAGCAAGCACTGATCCGGAAAAAAATATCGAGGCCATGGCTTTGAAAAAGAAAACAACAACATCGGGTAAACTTAGGAGTAAGCTTTGTTCAATCGAATCAAAAACTGCAGGGAGCAACATGCTTTCCTTTGCCAGCAAATTTCCAGGGAAGGATCCGGTTTGATTTCCGATAATCCATGACAGAAAAACCAGCCAAAGTGCAAACAGAAATGGAAGACTCAGAAATGGAAGATTGTACTTACTCAGCATTCCATCCATTAATACGGTGAAAAGCAAAGTGACAATCATGGCAATCGGAATCAATAGCAACATTGAATATCCGTGCTGAAAAAATGCACCAATGGCCAGTGAAACCAAAAGACCATTGAATCCATATAAACCAAGTCTGGTCTTGTTGTCGGGAAGTCCCACCAACCACGCGAGCATATTTATTAATAGGGTTCCGGCAAGCCCGGCAAGACCAACAGCAGGATACGCCATACTTGCCAGAATCAGCAGAAAAGAAAGAACACGATTCTGACTAAAGAAAATAATGGAATAACTTCCTGCGGTAGCAACCAGATGCAGTTGTACGAAATTTCGGATGTTGGCGGCAATTGGCATGAAAGAAATTATTTTTCTGATGTTGACAAATGATTGGGAAGAATTTCCATGGCGGAAATATCTTCATTTGTTTCCTGACGCCTGATCAGATGCGCTTTTCCCATGGTATCGACCAGCACAACATTTGGACGCATGGTGATGAATTGCATCCACTGAGTCATGTTGTATGCACCAACATGGTGAATGACAATTTTGTCACCGGCGCTCAACGGAGGCAGCGTAATGTTTTCGCGGATCACATCAATGTTCATACATAGAGGACCATAAATTACCGTGTCTTCGGAATAATTGCCGAATGGCTGAGCAGGACTTATTTTGTGCTCGTACCAGAACGAAGTGAAAAGAATATTCACTCCGGCATCAATGATTGTAGCGCGGCGTCCGTCACTCAGTCGCTTGTTTGCAATAACAGAACTGATGCAGAATCCGGCATCATCAACCAAAGCGCGGCCGGTCTCAAGAATCAGCAGAGGCAGCTCTTCGGGCTTGAAAGGTTGCGCAAGCAATGTGCTTGTGATGGCTTCGGCAAAAGTCTCGATGGAAGGATTCATGTCGCTGCCTGGCAAATAGCTTCCTTTCAGCGTGTTTTTTGAGGGAAATCCGCCACCCAGATCAATATACTGAATGTTGATGTTGTATTTCTGTCTGGTTTTTACTGCGAGGTCGCATAATTTTACAACAGCTTTGGAATACGCATCAGGACTTAGCATGAATGTTCCAATGTGGCAATGCAATCCGCAAAAATCGACCACCCCCGACGAAATCAGCTTGTTGATGGCATCCATGGCCTGCCCATTCTCGTAATTGAAACCAAAACGATCCCACATTGGATATATTCCGGTATCCATATTCACGCGAATGGCAACCCGTGGTTTCTTTTTCATTTCGCCAGCCACCTGAATCAGCATATACATTTCTTCGGCATGATCGATGTGAATCATCGAGCTGTTTTCGATCAATAATTCAATGTCGGAGCGCGTTTTGTCAGGACCGTTGAAAATTATTTTTGCCGGATCCTTCATTAATTTCAAAGCCCGGTCGTACTCAAAGCGGCTGACAACCTCAGCCCACGACCCTTCCTGATGGAATATATTGCAAACCGACTGCAGATAATTTGTTTTGTAGGACCATGCAAACTGAACTTTCGGATAGCGGGTGCTGAAAGCAATATTGGCATCGCGGAAATTTCGGCGAATGGTTGCTTCACTCAGCACAAACAATGGAGAGCCGAAATCGCGGACCAATTCATCGATCCGGGCACCATCAATATGCGTCAGCGGCTGATATTCTGTCCTCATTCCGAATTTATTCGGCATTCCGGTAACCAGTTTGCGGATCAGAGGTCTTTCGTATTTTTGTTTATTGCTCATAGTTTCATTTTTTATAATTCACCGAAAGTGCTTATTTTCTGAAATTCTTCAAGATTTACGATCATATCCCACGAATAGCGGACAAACATTTTTCCGACATCGTAATTTTTGAATGGTTCAACCTTTTCGCCCATGGCCATCAGGGCCAGCGCTTCAGGGATGTTTTGTCCGCAGCCAACAGCCAGATACACCCATGCCGGAAGTCGCGGATTGATTTCGAGAATGAAGAATTCGCCCTTTTCATTTTTCATCAGTTCAAGCTCAAAACCTCCCCGCCAGCGGGTAGATTTTATGAACTTTTTTGTCAACTTAATAATGTTCTCATCGCCGATGCTAATCCCTGACCAGGCCTTGCCTTTGTCGGTGATATACAATTTGCGCATCGGCACAATTGAGATGGCGTTACCATTTCCATCGCCCAGGCCTGTTACATTGAATTCCTGCCCGTGAATAAATTCCTGCACTATAATGGGCAGTCCCCATTTCGCGCTGATGCGGTTAAAGGCGCTCTGTGCCTGTTCGGCATTGTATGCAACAATGGCATCGTAATATTTACCTTTCACAACCAGTGGAAATCCGAAATCGACCGAAGCCGGATAAAAATCAGAAAACACCATGAGCTCTTTGCTGCGAGGGACTTTCAGACGATGCTTTTTCCCGAATTCAGGTAAATTCCATTTCTGTCGTTCCTCAAAGGAGTCGCTTTCGGGAACAAAAGTGTGAATGCCTTTTTCAAGCAATTCCCTTTCAAGTTTGATATAAGAAAAAAGCTCGGCATCAAAATTTGGAATGATCAGATCAATTTTTTCTTTTTCGTGAATCTCCAGCAGGCGCTTCTTCAGCATGTCCGTTCCGGCCGAAGGATATGGAATCTGATAGGTTTTGTGAAAAATGTCGTGCATAAAAATGCCTGGCTCCATCGATTCATACGCCAATCCAATCATCTTTGCTTCAATTTTGCCGGACTCAAGAAGCCCACGTGCAACAGCGAGCCCGGGGCCGGGACTGTCGATGGCATTCAATCCACTTACAGCTATTGTCAGCTTACGCTTTTTCATGGCTCCATGAGTTGAAAGTGCATGAGCATATTCATAAAATCCTGAACATCGCGCTCAGCCATGGTTTCAGTCACTTCAAAATCTTTTACTAAAGCAGCCGGAATTTCTTTGGGGCTCAACCCTTGTTTAAGGTATCCAATGATAGCGGCGCCGATGTTGTTCACGCTGAATGATTCGCCTGTCACCGGATTAAATAAAAAACCGGAATCGCTGACGGCTATATCTTTTTTGATTTTCATATTCAGATATTTTATACAAAGATAGACAGCTTCGATCCAAAAGCTTTACAGAATTTCGCACTTTATGTATAAGATTTTACCCGATTTATGGCATTGCGCAAGTGCAATTATTCAAATTGTGAGCGATAGTCACTGACTGAAACACCAGTAACTGCCTTGAATTGAGTTGAAAGATACTGCACACTGCTGTATCCCATCATATAGGCAATTTCGCTTAAAGTGAGTTCATCCTGAACAATGATTTGTTTCACTCTTTCAATTTTCTGAGCTATAATATATTTTTCTAAGGTAATTTGCTTTTCCTTTTTAAATAAAGTGCTTAAACGTTGATACGACATCCCCAGCTTTTCGACCAGATAATCTGAATTATTGACCATGGAACTGGCATAACCCGACTCGAAGACGAGATGATGAACTTCGCGCATAATGGCCTCCGCAATTCTTTCCTGCGGTTTCATAATCACATACAAGCCATTGCTGGTGAGGAAATCGGTAATCCGCTCCGTGTTTTTCATCCACACGGATTGTTTCAAAATCAATAGATTCCCGGATATGCTTTTAAACGGAATTTTTTCGGACTCAAGCCAGAATTTCAGCAACATTTCGCAACAATGTCCCTGAAAATTTCCGAGGGTGATTTCTATATCTCCGGTAACTTTCTTCACGATCTGCAAAGCTATAAAATTTCGCGGCCAAATAATATTTGTAAAGGTTTAATGATATTGATAATGTAAAAAAACAGCCACGTTATTCCCGCAGCTGCTTTTATATTGGTTCATTTCGGCGTTGTCATAATAATTAAATCTGCTGAGGCTGTTTCAAAACGACTGCTACTTCAAAACAATATTCCATCGTCCGAAAGCGACGCAGGAGCTGAAGGATATGGAATCGTTGTTTTGAAGCTGTTACGACGATTCCATATCCGCCAGCAGGCGGACGATGGAATATTGTAACGACTTATAAATTTTTGAAACAGACTCAACCAATGATTTCAAAAGACTACACCAAACTGTTTTTATGCGTTGAGCGTCAAACGCTATGTTCCATACTCGTCATAAAAGAGTTGCATCGCATCGTTCACATCTTCAAATACAATCTGATGTTGCGGGCAGCCTTTTCTTGAACAGAAATTTACTTTTCCTCCGTTTTCAAGAAGCAGTGGAACCATTGGCGCGCTGCACTTCTCACAAGAATCTTTTGAAAGTTTGGTGTTGCAATGAGGACAGGAAAATTCTGCAATTTCGCCTGCCGCAAGCTCTAAATCGCTTTTGTGGTCATAGCAACCATAATGTGAGCATAAATAAATATTTCCGGATTTCTCTCCTGCTTTAATGTTCAGGTGAATTCCAGACACGTCGTGAAGAGCATTTGTCTGATCCATCAACGATTCGCCGCAATGCGGACATTTTACATTTACAACAACGGTTTTTTGCATAATGACTCCTTTTTATTGATTTTTACTTTCTTAGCTAAATTAATACATTTAACACACATAATCAATACATTTAACTGTGATTTACATCACATCTGGTTTGTTAAATATAACGTGTTTTTTGTTAACCGGAGTTGATGCAGCAGACAGAGAGGCATTTCGGCGGAGTTCATCCTGCTGTTCGTGCTTCGACGGAGTTTATCCCGCAGCCGACATTTCGACTCCGCTCAATGTGACAGCGGCGGGGCTCAGCGTGACTGCAGCTTTTGTGTCATTTTATATTTAGGTTGTGAGGCGCGCATTGAGCCCTATGCCGCATGCGTCATGCGCTAGGCGTGGTTTTCCCGGAACAACTTCAATCGCTCTTCCAGTGCGGGGAATTGATCGCGATGCACGAGCGAAACACAGGCACGGATTCCTTCGGTACGTTCGCTGCCTGTGGTGCTGAGCGCGATTGCGCTGATACCATAGTACAGAAATTCATCAAGCAGTTGATCGCCCGTCAGGCCCGGATAACTTACGGTGAAGTAGAATCCATCAGCGACCGGATTGTTTTCATCCATGTCGTAAACGATTTTAAAACCGTTGTCGGTAAACATTTTTTTCATAATGCCGGCCTTGCGACCGTATTCCATCACATCTTCACGAAAATTATACGATCCGTTGTTGGCTGCTTTCAGAATTCCGAGCAGTCCGTATTGGGTGGTATGTGCTGCACCACTGCTGAGCGCGTATAAGGTGCCGAAAATCATGGCGTGACCAAATTCTTCGCGTGCATAAAAACGTTTCAGGTCAGGATATTTCGTGGTGAAAAGCTTGTCTGAAATCACCATCATACCGATGCGCTGGCCCGCATAGCTAAATGCCTTCGAGCTGCTTATCATCAGAATGTACTTGTCGTAATAATTGGCAATGGTCGGTTGAAATGGCGGCTGGCCTGGCTTTGAATAATCCTTGCGGAAATCCATGGCGAAATAGGCCAGGTCTTCAACAACAACCACGTCGTATTTGGCGGCTACTTCTGCAATAATTTTCAGCTCAGAATCCGTGAAACAAATCCAGGAGGGATTGTTCGGATTGCTATAAAGCATACTGTGAATATTGCCGGCAGACAGCATGCTTTCGAGCTTTTCGCGCAGCTTTTCGCCACGGAAATTATATACATCGAAGCTTGCGAATTTATTTCCAAGCACTTTCACCTGCTGCTTGTGTACCGGAAAACCCGGATCGATGAACAGAATAGTGTCGCGATCGGCTTTGATTCTATTCAACATCATAAACGACGCAAAACCGCCCTGCATCGAGCCTACCGTAGGTACGCATCCTTCGGGACTTACATTCACGTCAAGGAAATTCTTCACAAAAAGTGAGATTTCATTCTTCAGTGCCTTCACACCCATAATGTCGGGATACAAAGCCGCAACGCCACTTTTCAGCGCTTCGATTTCAGCTTCGATACCCGCCTGAGCAGGTGGCAAGCCAGGTACGCCCATTTCCATACGGACGAATTTTACGCTGCTAGCAGATTCGATCTCATCTACCAGCTTTTTGACTTCACGAATAGAGGCCTGTCCGGCCGATTTTATGCCGAGTTTCGACTTGATGCTGTCAGCAATTTCTTTTTCAATAATGGTTTTGCCCATGACGATATATTTATTTGGTGCCACAAAATAAATATTTTTTTTGATGTATGGCAAATAAATACACATACAAACAAAACAACTTGCGGGTTGATATTTATTTAAGTTGAGCGAAGTTTATAAACTTCGCTCAACTATTTAGCGGCTGATCACCAGCTTCTGCACCTGTCGGATGCCATCAGCTGCAATTTCCATTATATACATTCCTTCTGACAAACTGCTGACATTAACGTTCTGATTGCCATCGGTCAAAAGCTGCTCCAGGACACAGTTTCCGGTGAGGGAATAAATTTTCATCACAGCACCTTCGGCATCTTTTACGTTAACTGAATTGTTTGCGGGATTCGGATACAACTCAAACGACTGCTCGCCGGACTCCTCCACTCCAACAGTTCCGGTCGTAAATGACCAGCTGAATGGTGTATTGTCGCTACACATACCTGTCAGGGCACCTGCGGCAAAAACAACGGAATAAAGTGTTTCGCCAAGAAATGTGTCATGATAAATACGAAGGGTGTCGCCGGAAACGGTTACACTGTCAATCGCAACAGGCGTGACGCCGTCGAGAATCTGAATCAGTGAAGGATTGTTGACAACAAAGGGTTCGTCGATCCACAGCATCACGAGATGATCTGCCTGCACCTGAATTGCGCCGTCGCCAGGGAAAAAATTGTTTATTACCATCGGCTGATCGGGATGCAGCGCCTGCAGATTCATAATGAAAATCATATTCGGATCAGCATCGGTGGTTGCTCCTGTCACAAGACCGCCTACAGACACAGTCCCCGAAATAATGTCAGGTTGTGTGAAAAGTCCGCCTGCCGCAGGGACAGCGCCCGAAAATGTAATCTGAGACGACACATCGAAATCTCTTCCGGTCGGAAGCCCGGTGTAAATGTCAACCTGTGAAAGATACACATTGCTTGGCGTTGTTGGCTGGCAGAATACCCACAGATATTCCGACGGGCATGACCAGTCATCAAAGGCAAGCCCATAGCGGTTTCCGAGCCCGGTGAGATTTGCGTTGAGAATGGGGTTCACAACACCGGCGCCTGTCATTGTTGCTCCTGTTCTGTCAATCAGGTAAATGTCGCCGTTGATATTTCCAACCCAGAAGCCATTTCGAACATGATCGCAAGCTACATATCTAACCGATGTCGGAGTGCTGACTGAACCAATCAGCGATGGAGTCACTGAGTCAAGGGCAAGTTCGTAAAGATTGGGCGTTCCGGCACCGCCGAAAAAATGTCCGGTTGCGGGATCATAAGCCAGATCGCGGATGCCAACCGTACAAGCGGTAATATTGAATGTGTCGATCAAAGTGCCTGTAAGCGAGTATTTGCCAAACTTTCCGGGTGTTGTGTAAAACGAAACCCAGTAAAAATCTCCGTCGGATTCAACACCCAACGTGCCGTTGGGAATCTGATCCAATGTGTTTTGAACCAATTGAGGCGCATTGGAAATGGCTGTATTCATGGTATCGTTGGCATGATCAGTGTCGGTCGAAAGTCCGGTCCAGGTCTTTACATTATATGTCTGAAAAGCCGAAAAATCGTATGTTGCAGAAAAGGTATACGTGAATTCAGCACCCGGAGCCAACGAAGTGAACCCCGAAAAGGAGCTGTTCAGCGTTTCATTTACAATGCTGCCGCCATCAACCTGATAGGAAACAGGAATCGATGTCTGAGCATTGGTTCCGAAGTTTTTCACCACTACGGAAATCTGCTCTACGCCCATACCAAATCCATCCACTGGCGCATCCAGTGCTAAAATTCCGACATCGTTGGGTTGCGGATCCCAGATCTTTACATTGTCAATGGCCCACCAATAATCGTTGTTAGCGCCTTTGTAATGAAACCGCACTTTGAAATCAGCATTTTTTTGGGCCGACGCATCAATTGTTACATGCTGCGGTGTACCCCAGTCTCCCATATCGGTTGTAACATTCATCATATTCACCCATGCACTGCCATTCCATACCTCTACATTACCGGATTCAGAGCCCCCTCCACCGAAATAATGAAAGTACATGTCGAACTCAATGATGACAAGGTTGTTCGAAGACAAATTATAAGTCGGGCTTATCAGTTGTTCGCTCATGGGCACTGCGCCCGCTGCATCGCTATTGACCATCGCAAAGGGCGTTCCGTCGAGGGTGTACGAAATCAGATAGGTGTTGACAAATTCCCAGGTATGCGAATCCGTGAGTGAATCAACGATACTCCATCCAGCCGGAAGCGAAGCATTATCAAAGGTCTCATTGGTGGAAACGGCTTTCGGCGCCTGTGCATTCACCGTCATGATTGAAGCGATTATGAGACAGGCCAGTGCGTAAAATTTTTTATTCATTTGTGCGAATTTTTTCTGTTTTATTAGACAGCAAAACAGCGCCAGAAGTTGTTTCTGTTTTACATGGTGCAATAATAAATATAATTGAAATGAAATGCAAATAAAAATTTGATGAGATCGAGGTCGAGGTCAAGGCTTGCGGCATGAGGCAGGCGTCATGCGGTGCACAACGCACAATGTAATTGTGGCCGAAGGCATCAAAGAAAGCTACGCAGTACCACCAGATGTCCCGTAGGGACAACATATTGGTAGCGCTGGGCAACGCCCCGGGGACAATGTGTGCGAAGCTCCTTTGAGGTGAAAGGTCACGCGTCAAAGACGCGCTCACAGGTTGAGATCAAGCAGTTGTCAGTCCGCCGCGGCGGATGAGAAGTCAGCAGTATGTGCAAATCGAAGCGTCGGTGCTCTGAAATGGAGCTGGGAAGATTGGGATTCTTTAACGCACTCAGGTCGCTGCGCGACGCAGAGAGGTTAAAGAAGGGCTGAGACGCCGAGTTTCGCCCTTTCCCGACATTCCACCGTCCGAAAGAAATGAGGACATGGAACCGTCGGGAACAATATCAGTCTTTGCTCCGCTGCAACGGTTCCGTGTTCTGCGAATGAGCATTTGAGGATTGTGGTCACGCGTCAACGTAAAACGTTGCAAGCAGGAGACGCGCGCCCAATGCGAGATTTGTATTCTCCGAACGGCGGAATGTTGCAGCTTGCCCGACATTCTATCGTCCGTTACTACGGACATGGAATTCCGCCAGCAGGCGGACAGGCTGTCGGGAGCAGTAACAGCCACAGCTCCCAAAAAAAAACGGACCGCCGTGTGGCGATCCGTTTTTCAATTCCCCCTGACATAAAATCAATCTATTGCACCACCACCTTATGGTTCCATTTGCCATTGATGACAAAGAAATACATGCCCGACTCAAGGCAACAGACCTTGTTTTCGTTGAATTCAGGAAACACTTCCCTGCCCATGCTGTCGAAAACCCGGACGCTGCTTACCTCTCCGATGATGGTGATATTTTCTCCCTCAGCAGCCAGCGACGGGAACAGCTGAACAGGACTGTCTTCGCAATCAACCGCAATCACATCCGAATAGGTGAATTTTCCATCATAATCGGTTTGTTTGAGGCGGAAGTATTTGGCTTTGGTGTCAACATCAATCGAATACTCAAGCATTTCATTTGAATTTCCCGCTCCATCTACTTTTGCAACCGGCACAAAATCACCGTTGGCAGCATCAGCTGCTTCGATGGTGAAATAGGCATTGTTGGTTTCGGTGGCGGTTGACCAGTACAACTTCACAGAGTTATCACTACAGAAAGATGAAAAATAGAGCAATTCCACAGGAAGACTTACAATAGCCTCTGTACAACCATTATTGCCGTATGTCATAGCTCTTGATGTAAGATCATAAGCTGCAAATTCGCCATCAGTATTTGGGATGAATTCATCGTAGAAAACCTGATCATAACACCCTGATGCCTGGTCAACAATTGAAACATATCTGAATTTATATGTTGTTGAGCCCGGAGCATTGGCAAATCGGCCCGAAGTATTGAAGTTGTTACAGTATAGGGCATAATATGATATACCACTGCCACAGGCTCCGCCTAAGTCATATGTGAAGTCAGGTTCGGCACCAGTGAAAATAATTAGTTTTGAGCCTGCAGGTATCACGCCTCCGGGAGCGGCATTATAAGCAATCGTACAACCGGCCTCAGTATTCAAAGCTGCAGTATAGGTCGTATTTGCGACAAATACTTTATCGCAATCCATGCAGAAGCTTAACGTTCCAGGGTCAGCTGATGGAAATGTAATTAGTAAATCATCCACATTTATGTCCTCATCAACATCCACAAGTACAAACTCATTTTCACCTTCCTGAGTGTTTCCGCATGAGTTTACGTGAACTTTTTCAATGAGTGGTGTCGCAGAACACTGTCCGGCTCCCCTCACCATGACATCATCAAAGTACAGATTGTTATTGCTGCCTGGATCGTAGACAAACCGCACTTGTGTAACATTTGATCCAATCGTATAGAAATAGAATCTTGTCTGAACTGGAATGCTTGTAAATGTGGCCAATGTAGTCCATGTAGAACCGTCTATAGTAGTTTCGACATCAAGTTGTACTCCATTACCACTAGTACCCGAAGCCAAACCCATCCAGAAGGCTAACAGGTCGCCGTTTGAGAATGCAGGGGAAGTCAGTGTTCCGACACCAGTTAAAAACAATGCTTTTGTGCTTCTGTTTGCAACTGTTGCGCTGGAACCGGTAAACAATCCTGCGGATGCAGTAAAAGGACCGGTTGTGGTCGAAGCAAGACTTGCAATCGTAGTAGTTCCATCAAAACCCTCGTCAATTAACCATACTGAGCCAGTTGTTACAGTCAATGTGGCCGCATTCGATGTTACAGAACCACTGCAGGCGCTGGTAATAACACAACGGTATTTATTTCCTGTCATCGTTATATCTGCCCCAATAATTGACATAGTTGAAGTTGTGACGTTGGAATAAACACCGCCATTTGACAGATTATTAAAGACTGCTCCTCCATCGGTACTCAACTGCCACTGATAGAAGGATACAACTGTTGCTGTAACAGAAAAAGTAGTAGTTCCGCCATCAGAAACACTTCTATTTAGAGGCTGCATTGTAATTGAGGATGCTGTAGCGCCAGTACCCGACACCGCAACATTCTTAGACGTTGCCCCAGTGCTTGTATGGGTGATATTGCCACTGTATGTTGTTGCAGCTGTGGGTTTAAACCTTACGTAAATAGTGGTTGCGTTCACAACGCCACCCGACTGTGTCAGTGTTAGTGTTGAAGGGTTGGCAACAAAGCCTGACCCGCTGGAAAGAGAAATTTCGAAATTGGCTGGCGGTGTGATGACAATACTATTCGAGAGACTCACGCCGGAAACGATGTATGTCTGCTCTGCAGAAGTTGACCCAACACAAACTTCTCCAAATCCGGCTAACGTTCCGCAAGTTATTGTCGGCCCTGCTGAACAAAGCACATTGACATCATCAAATGAAAGGTTCCCCGCGCTTTTTGTATAGGTAAATCTGAACTGTGTAAAACCGGGTGCTAAAGCAGGTGTTGATGACGAGTTATAAGTGAAGGTGGTTCCCGTTGTTGGAATTGAATTGGTAATATTATCAATGGCAACCCATGAACCGTTGTACCCTTCTACCAATAATGCAGATGTTGCATCAGTACTTTGGCCTTTAATCCAAAAACTCAGCTGAATTGCACTGGTAACCGTTGGAGTTACAATCTGGTCTCCTGTCGCGTCGAATCCTAATGAAGGTGAGGATGCTCCGAAATTTCCCGATGTAGTGTAGGTTGTGCCAATGCCAGTAAAGGTCCAACCAGCTGGAGCAGTAGTACCAGCATTAAACCCTTCAGAAATGCAAGTAGTGGACGGTGTTGTTACATTCCCGCTACACGTAACATTCACAGTTGTCGCACCACCGCCGGCATTCGAAATGGTTTCCCCATTATAGGTGTTAGCTGCCAGACCGGCTTTTAAGCGAACATAAATAGTAGTATTACTTAAAGTTGGGGCTGTGTACGAAACCGAAACTGAGGAACCAAATCCACTTCCTGATGTAAGTGATATCTCGTAATTTGTCGGAGCTGTTACAGTTATTGGGCCTGCCGTCAGATTTGATCCGCCTAAAACATACGATTGCTCCGCACTAGGCCCGCTACCTTCAACATAGGTGAAACCGGTGAGAGTGGTGGGGGTGACTGTGATTGTGGGGGAAGAAGTACAAAGTGTCTGGCTGTTATTTACTGCGCCCCAAGTGTTAGCGGCAGATCCTTGCCAAGTAAAATCACTGTATTGACAACCTGTGCCAGACAATTGCAATGAAAGACCTACTGCTGATGTACCGTCTTGGCTAACTCCAATGTTTGTTGATGTTATTCCATCTGCAACCCCAGCAGTTGCTGTGAAACTTCCTTCATAACTAATGAATTGGATTAATGTTCCATTATATGAAAGAGCAATTCCGTCAGGAGCGCCATTTTGCAATCCCGCAAAGGTTTTAGAATAAATCGTTGCTGATCCAGAAGTGCTGCCAACAGTGAAGTTGTTTAATGTTGCATTCATGTATGATGTCCCATCTGCGCCATTATATGCATCAACTCTAAATAAGCTTAAAGAATAACTGCCAGGATTCACAATCACTATTTCGATTGCTTCACCAGCATCTGTTCCAACATTGTCATAATGGAATTCATTAATCCAAGCGGTTTGCCCTTTAGCATTAATGCTCAATACAAAAACAATCACCACAAACACCACCCCCATCACCAGCCGCAGCCAGCTTGAGCGATTCGCCCCTACCTTTGCCGCAGCAGGCCTGGGCTTGTCCGAATTCGTTAGTAAATTTCTTTTCATATCTGTATTTTTTAATTCTTTAATTTCATCGTGTAATCCGCACCGCAAGCGGAGCATGCACCTGCAGGCCCCGAAAGTTTCCCTGAAAACAAAAACAGTATTGCGATCCTCCCCCTAATGTCTGGTGCATCCCCTGCCAAAATACATTACTATAAAACCCCAATTCAAATATACAATGAGAAAAGCAAAATAGCAATGCTTTTCGTCGTGATTATCAGCTGGTTTAAGCGAGGCGAAATGTAAAATAATGTCGTATTAGAATAGAAATAGTTTTAATTATTAATATTCTCTCCTAAAGAGTATTCTTTGTTCGATTAAAGTTGTTAACTGAATTTTCAACAGCGATGCGGAATCGCTGCATATCGGGTCTGTAAAAAGGCTGTAAATATAGCTTTCAGCATCTTCCATGTGAAAACGCAAAGGGAAATGTTGCGTTTTTAGCAATCCTGAATTAACAATAAAAGACTGTTAATGGTGAATATTTTATTGTATTGCGTTGTTTTTTCCTGTTTGATATGAGGATTTGCAACTATTGTCAAATTCCACAAAATATAATTCGATATAATTCATGTTTAAGGCGAGCTGTGCCCTTTCCCGACATTCCACCGTCCGATAGAAATGAGGACATGGAACCGTCGGCTCATATGAACTCTGAGCAAGGAACAAGGAAGTGAGAACGTCGAAGGATTCTTCACTTCATACTTCAATAAATCCTTGTTCCTTGTTCAATATTCAAAAAGCTCCGCTGCAACGGTTCCGTGTTCTCCGAATGAGCATTTGAGGATTATGGTCACGCGTCAACGTAAAACGTTGCAAGCAGGAGACGCGCGCCCAATGCGGGGTCTATATTCTCCGAACGGCGGAATGTTGCAGCCATCACGACATTCCACCGTCCGAAAGAAATGAGGACATGGAGCAGTCGGCTCATATGAACTCTGAATAAGGAACAAGGAAGTGAGAACGTTGAAGGTTTCTTCACTTCATCCGCCGCGGTGGATGAGAAGGAGCTGGGGAGATTGGGATTCTTTAACGCTCACGATAGCAATCGTGACAGGTCGCTGCGCGACGCAGAGAGGTTAAAGAATGGCTGAGACGCCGAGTTTCGCCCTTTCCCGACATTCCACCGTCCGAAAGAAATGAGGACATGGAACCGTCGGGAACAATATCAGTCTTTGCTCCGCTGCAACGGTTCCGTGTTCTGCGAATGAGCATTTGAGGATTGTGGTCACGCGTCGGGAGACGCGCGCCCAATGCGAGATTTGTATTCTCCGAACGGCGGAATGTTGCAGCTTTCCCGACATTCTATCGTCCGTTACTACGGACATGGAATTCCGCCAGCAGGCGGACAGGCTGTCGGGAGCAGTAACATCCACAGCTCACAAAACAAAACGGACCGCCGTGTGGCAATCCGTTTTTCAATTCCCCCTGACATAAAATCAATCTATTGCACCACCACTTTATGATTCCATTTGCCATTGATGACAAAGAAATACATGCCCGGCTCAAGGCAACAGACCTTGTTTTCGTTGATTTCAGGAAACACTTCCCTGCCCATGCTGTCGAAAACCCTGATGCTGCTTACTTCTCCAATGATGGTAATATTTTCTCCCTCAGCAGCCAGCGACGGGAAAAGCTGCACCTGATTGTCTTCGCAATCAACCGCAATCACATCCGAATAAGTGAATTTCCCATCATAATCGGTTTGCTTGAGGCGGAAGTATTTGGCTTTGGTCTCAACATTAATCGAATACTCAAGCATTTCATTTGAATTGCCCGCTCCATCTACTTTTGCAACCGGCACAAAATCACCGTTGGCAGCATCAGCTGCTTCGATGGTGAAGTAGGCATTGTTGGTTTCGGTGGCGGTTGACCATGCAAAATATAATTCATCATTATTACAGACAGTCTTGAAATACATTAGATCAATGGGTAATATATCAAACACAGGGACAGATTCACAATAACCAGAATCAGAATATGTTGGTGTTCCTGGCACATCAAAGTCAACGGTAGCTCCATCACCTGTGTAAAGTGAATCGGTGTCATATGTTACAGATTCTGAGCTGCAAGCACCACAATCAAAAACCAAAGTTTTTTCACCAGTAGCAGTATGATTCCCAAAATGCCCGGCTGTGTTTCCTTCGCATTGAAAAACCGCGTATAACGTATAATTCAATGATGAAAAGTCAAATTTGCTAAAGTCAAATGCTGTACTCGTAAAGAACATTACGGTCGCTCCCGCAGGAATAACACCTCCAACTGGTTGTACAATCTGCCCTGGAGGGGTTAATGTTGCATTTATACCTGCTACAATTGAATCAGATGCAGCATTTTGACATATTCCCAGCCATGGATTATTCGGCCAGTCAATTAAAATATCACCGGTGCTTAAATTGCCAGCTCCAACTGAAAAGCGAAACATTTCATTCTCTCCTTCTACTCCTTCATCACAGGCATCAACTAGAATACTCTCTATTTCGTAGCATGAGCATGGCCCATCGGTGAGAGTTACACTAAATGCAGCTGAACTTGTCCCGATGACCACCGGATTACTGCTAATAACTCTGATGCTATAACCCGCACCAGTTGGTGTACCAGGGGGTATAGTTACATTGATGGTTCCGGAATTGGCATCACTCACCAAAGAACCTATATTGACCGGCGAGGCGAAACTGCCTGCAGCATTGGAAAGCTGCGCCGTATATGTATTTGAAGAGAAAATATCTGTCGAAGTAAATACAACTGAGCCTGCACTGCCTGTAGCACATGAGACTGAGAATGGAGCATTAGAAACGGTTCCAGAAGTGACGGTATTTGGAACTGCAGTGCAAATGACAGTAACGTCATCAAAAGAAAGATTTCCTGCGGACCTGTTATAAGTAAACCGAAGCAGCGTGAAGCCTGAAGCTAATGCAGGTGTTGATGCAGAATTGTAAGTTTTAACGGTTCCTGATGTCGGCAATGGAACTATGTTTTCAATCGTAACCCATGAGCCGTTAAATCCTTCGACCAATAATGCTGACATGGCATCCGTGCCCTGACCTTTAATCCAAAAACTAAGCTCAGTTGCACCACCAATCACTGGAGTGGTTATAGCATCATTGGTTGCATCTAATTGTAATGATGGAGATGCAACCCCATAGTTGGTTGAGGTTGTATAAGTGCCTCCAATACTAGTAAATATCCAACTTGCTGGTGCCGTTGTGCCGTTGTTAAACCCTTCCAACAAACAAGGCGTACTTTTAACCGAACCTGTTAAATAAACTGTTTTACTTGCAGCACCGGTCGATGTTGCTGAAACAGACTGATTATAATTTCCGACAGAAAGACCTGCTTTCAGCCGCACATAAATAGTCGTTGAATTTACAACTCCGCCAGATTGCGTAAGTGTCAAAGTACCGCCATAAGGACCTCCGGCAACAGTGGCGATTTCGTAATTTGAAGGCGCTGTCAATAGAATGTTCGCAGTAAGACCAGCTCCAGAGACAGAAAAACTCTCCGCAGCACTCGGGCCACTGCCAAAGTCATATTCGATACCACTTATTGTTGTAGGTGTTATGGTAATGATGGGGCCAATCACATTCCCACTCAAGGTCACAGTCTTTGCAGTTGCTCCTGTGGAGGTGGCATTAATTGTTTCAAGATTATAATTTCCGGCAGGCAGGCTGGCTATAAGCCGAACATATATGGTTGTGGCAGCAACAGCTCCGCCCGATTGTGTCAACGTGATTGTAGTGCCAAAGCCAGCTCCTGATGTCGTTGAAATTTCATAATTCGTTGGAGCCGTAAGTGTAATGTCGTTCGTCAGATTTGCACCTGAACAACTAAAGCTCTGCTGAGCACTCGGACCAGCGCCTTCGATATAGGAGAAACCGGTAAGAGTTGTTGGGGAGAGTATTATTGTTGGTAATGTGGAATTACAATTAACTTCAATATTATCGAGGCGCCAAGGTGAAGTTGTGGCAGATGCTTTCCGGAATTTAATAAATACAACAGGGTCGGATACATATGAGGACAAATCAACAGTGCAGGCTGTAGTACCACCTGAAGTAGTATTTAAATGATCATATGTGGCAATTGTCGTATATGCACCACCCTGAGTTGTAGTAGAAACTTCGACAAATAACGATTTTACCGTTGTATTAGTTGTTCGAGATAGATCAAATGACAATGAAAATGGGTTTGATACGATAACTGTCACAAGCTCTCCAGTTGTCGCATTAAAACTTGCAGTACCTGGTGATTCCGTATAGCTGATGCTGGTTGCTAACCAGCCAGCTGGTGTAGCCCCTGCTGTAAAACTCTCTGAAAGACATGCTGAAGAAGGAGGATTCACCGTCAATGTCACAGCGTTTGAAGTAACAGCACCACAAGGTGCAGCTCCACTTACAATGCACTGGTACTGATATCCGCTCATAGCTGTAGTTGTTGCGGCAGTAGTATATGAATTTAAAGTGGCGCCTGAAATGTCGCTCCAACCACTTCCTGTATTGATCTGCCACTGATAACCCGTAGCATTGCTTGCTATTACTGAAAATGTAGCTGTGGATGGCTCTGATACGGATTGATTAATCGGTTGAGTTGTAATGGCCGGAGCTGTATTGATAGTAATAGCAGATGAAGCTAAAGCTCCAGTGCTCCAGCATGTACCATCTAAAGCTCTGACATAATACGTTCCTGAGCTTGTAACAGTATAGGCACTGATTGTTGGATTTGCAGTGCTGGTGCCGGTTGCAGAAGTCTGCCAATAAATATCGGCAGAAGCTCCGCTATAGCTTAGAGTAGTGCTGCCACAGGCCGGGTTGGCGGTTGGAGTGATTGTACCGGTGGGGTCAGAGGGTGGGGTACAAATAAGAACTCCCTTAATCTCAATATCATCAATGCCTGCTCCAATAGTGTTACTTGTTCCTGCAACGGAAAACTTTATTTTAACCTGCGTACCACTATATGCACTTAAATCAAATTGAGTAACTGAAGTCAATGTTGTCGTAGTTGGAGTTCTTGTACCTAAAATTATCCATGTTGAGCCATTGTCAGTTGATATGCTAACTGTTATTTCATTTTCAATTGCATCAGCACCTCCATACGTCCTTGCTTTAAAATTCAAAGTCTCTGAAGTGTATGAGTTGAAATCCATAGCAGGAGTTATTGTATTCGCTCCTGCAACTAACAATTGTATATAAGTTGTTCCATCTACGGTTACATCAGTCCAAGTTGAAAAACCTGAAACATCAGTTCTAGTTGGAATGATGTTTACTTGTCCATTAACATTAATCCCCACCACCACAAACACCACCCCCATCAAAATCCGCATCCAGCCTAAGCGGTTCGCCCCTACCTTTGCCGAAGCAGGCCTGGGCTTTTCCAAATTCGTCAGTAAATCTCTTCTCATGACCGTATTTTTTAGTTCTTTTAAAATTCATATCTAAGCCGCACCACAAGCGGGATGCACCGGAGTCATCCCGAAAGTTTCCCATAAAACAAAAAGCAGTTTTGCAATCCTCCCCCTAACGTTTGGCGCATGACCTGCCAAGTTTATAATCAGTAGCAAAGATACATTAAATGAAACAAAAGTCAAGTGTTTCCTGCCTGATTATGAGCCATTTTCACAAGGCGAAATCATAAAATAAGACATATTAAAACAGTAATTGCATTAAATATTCATTTATTTGAATAAATGGCATTTTTTAGTCGATTAAAGTTATTAACAGGCTTTTTAACAGGCGATATGGCTGTTTTGCATAACGGGTTTGGATAACTGCACGAATTGCGGGCTATGTGCATGTTAAATCGAAAACACAATGCGGTTTTGAGGCCGGTAGCGCTGGGAAAATTTAACAAAATAATCTTCTGGAAAGGTCGAGGTTAAGGTTAAGGTCGAGGTCAAGGTCAAGATCAAGAGGCGACTTTGTCACGTTTCACGCGAAGCCGTAAAAAAAAGCTGCGGAGCCCCATCCGATGCGCCTCCGCCTTCGGCGGAGTATACTCCGGTGCAAAATACATTAGCCGATGGCCCCGCCGGGCGGGATAAACTCCGCCTCGGGTAAAACGTGAGCAGCACCTTTGAATTGGTAGGTCACGCGTCAACGTAAAACGCTGCAGGCGGGAGACGCGCGCCCTACGTAGGGAATCTGCCACTGAGGCACCAAGTCACAAATTATTACTGGTGTCTTGGTGACCTCGTGGCAATTTATCAATTTCTCCGCGCGACCCACTGAATCGGTCTTCATCGCAGATGAAGGCAGATTCGCATCTGCGTTAATAAGACCTGCTGAGGGAAACAAGTTTCTTCGCGGAGATTCGCGTTCATTCGCGGATGAAAAAGCGGAGATGCTGCAGCGGTTTTCGTGGAGACCTGATGTCGTTACCTCACAATAATCAGAAATCGCTGACTGTTATTGATCACCACAAAATACATCCCCGGCAGAAGGCCGAAAATTTGATTATCGCTGATTTCAGGATAAATCATTTTTCCCATGCTGTCAAAAACATCGATCAGGTCTGCTTTTCCATCAATCGTCACCGGAGTGCCTTGCATGGAAACGGTGGGATAAAGCTGCACACGGCCCCTTAAGCATTCCGCCGATTCAATGTCGCTGTAAGTGAATTGTCCGTCGAAATCGGTCTGCTTCAGCCGGAAATATTTTGCCCCGCTGCTTATATCGATTGAATAGCCCAGCATTTCGTTGGAATTTCCTGCACCGGGCACGGAAGCTATGGCTTCAAATTCGCCGGATTCTGCAGCCGCTTCTATAGTGAAGAAGGCGTTGTTGTATTCGGTCATCGTGGCCCAATCAAGCTTCACCAGATCTCCGGAGCAGGAAACACTGAAATAAGCCAGCCCAATCGGCAGCACCGGTGTAGGTGGAGTGCAGCCATCGTTGAAGTAATCCGAAGCTGCGCCGGTTCCGATCGGATAATCGAATGCGATGCAGTCGCCGTCACCATGCGAAGTTAAGAGATCAGGAACATAGCTGTAATCGTAGGTTGTACCATTAATAACAGATCTGAAATACCGAAGCTCAGATGCACCGGCATTATTGTCTGTGTTTGCAAAATTTCCACCTTCAATCCACGAAGCATCGGAAGTGAATAGAATATAAATCGGTTTCACCGCGCAGAATGCTGAAAAATCGTAGGCATAACACGGATTGCTTCGCATGATAAAAATGGTTGCATAGGCCGGAATCACAGTGCTGCCATCCGAAGCATCGATAAACAGCGGACTTGCACACCCTGAAGCAGCTGCAGCCGCATTGAGATCGCTCACATAAGACGCATTTGTTGCAAAACTATCAGTGTAATTAATAGTCGGCGGACTGGCTGATTGATAATATATCTGAACGGTCGCCGGGTTGGCAACGAAGGGACAGGAGCCCGCATTGAAAAACAAAATTTCGTTATTCCCTTCCAAACAACTGCCATTGCACGAATTGATGAAAGCGCCCGTCATGTGTGGATACTCAGTCGGGACACAAGCAGGCACAGTATCTTGCAGCAAAATGTCATCGATTCTGAATTGAGGAACGATGCTGCTTTGAGTGAAACGGATGCGCAGATTGGCTGCAGCTGGGATAGTTCCGGACACAGAAACATAATACCAGATTGCTGTGCCAGTTCCTGTTGGCAATGCCGTAATTGCAATCTGAGTGTAGGTGGTGCCGTCTGTACTGATTTCAAAAACGAGTTCAGATCCGTTGCTGGCTGTTGTTGATTTATGCAGCCCGAACGAAAGCTTGAGATTTGAATAACCCAATGTGTTGATGCCTTCAATTAGAAAATACCGACCAATCGTGTTCGTCAAAAAGATGTTTGCAACGCCGGAAGCAGATGCATAACCAGTTGATACCGTTGTATTGCGTAAATCGCCGGTACCACTCATGGTATAGGAATCATTGTCAAAACCGTTCGCTGACTCATGTGCAGCAATGGTGGTTGTTGCAGCAACAGTGCCCATTGTTTCAGTAAAAATAGTAGTTTGAGAATACGACATTGAAACAGTAATCAAGACTGAAACAAGCAAAACAAAGCACCGTTTCGCATTTGATGTAAAAATATTTTTCATGGCGAGTATTTTTTTAATTCAGAAATACACTTGAGCAAAGTTGCATGGTGCATTTCGAAATTCATTTCCTTCATTTTAATCGCTGCCACTGCCCTGCTCCAAAATGACACTTTTGCATTTCAGACACACAAAGACCTGATTCTTAAAGATACGAAATATTTCCTTCGATTTCAATGCTTTAGCCGATTATTTTAAACAATTCGTATTGAATTATTATCAATTTATTGGTCATGTGAATTTAAAAAAAATGTGCACGCCACCCTGGCGCGGATTTGTGTAACCATGTCACGGATGACATATCCGCGCCATGGGAGTAGGTCACGCGTCGGGAGACGCGCGCCCAACGTAGGGGATCTGCCACTGAGGCGCCAAGTCACAAAATATTACTGGTGTCATTGTGACCGTGTGGCAGAATTTCTCTGCGTCTTTGGTCCGCCTGTGTCGGACTAAACTCCCCTCTGCGCGCCATTCTTCGAGCGACCCTCTGAATCGGTCTTCATCGCAGATGAAGGCTGATTCGAATTAGCGTCAATAAGACCTGCTGATTGAAGCTAATCTCTTCGCGGATATTAGCGTCATTCGCGGAAGAGAGTGTGTTAGGGCTTCGAAGGTTTTCGAGGAGATCCCGGCACACAAGAACTCTCCTGCTACGGCAGGATAAATTCCCAGCGAACAAGGAAGTGAGAATGATGAACGGTACTTTAGTCAGGATTTACTTCTTCCTTTATATTTCCTTGTTCCGTGTTCATGATTCAATTTCGCGCCTTTGTGCCTTAGTGGCCAATTCCTCTGCGTCTTTGCGATCTCCGCGAGACAATACAAAAAACGGAACCCCGCACCGCAGGATTCCGTTTCGAAAATAATTTCTACTACAGACAGCATTAACTATCCGATGCTGAGAGACTCATTCAAATCCGCTGCTGTCCGTGCAATTCAATATATTATCCGAAGACAATTGCAAGAGCGAGCAGCGCTCCAATCACAACAAGATAAATAAGCCAGTAGATGTTTTGTTTCAAGAGATTCATTGTTTTAGTTTTTTGAGGTTGAGTAGCCATTTTTTGTATTTGAAACGTTTTTTAATCGTCGATCTGCATAATTCCTTAAAAAGCTATCTAGTTATAATACAGGAATATTTGCTTCACGTAGTTTAGACACATAAAGAGGGTCACATCAATTTCTTGGGGAGAAAGCAAAAAGTTTGTGCAATCTGAATAGGAAAAAACTTGTGTCAACAACACCTCTTTGGTTAGCTC
>Ga0154513_126_pt1 | contig 1855 bp, 1 predicted proteins | sample RifGroE2_FD_115992 | JGI IMG/M metagenome (GOLD analysis project Ga0154513, IMG submission 115992) | Bacteroidetes bacterium GWE2_42_42
CCCACGGATAGGTAGCTCCGGCGCAGTCTGTATAGGTAAATGTCCAGGTCTTCGTTCCGGCGCAGGCTGGATCTGTTCCGCCAACACCAGCACTAACGGTCAATGGACGTCCGCAGTTATCATTCACAACAGGTGGTGTCGGGACTGTTGCAGCGGCTAAACAAGCTACAGTCGATGAGCCTCCGGCTGGAATAACTACTACCGGTGCTGAAATCGTATAGGTATAAACCCATGGATAGGTTGCGCCAGCGCAGTCTGTATAAGTAAATGTCCAGGTCTTCGCTCCGGCGCAGGCTGGATCTGTTCCGCCAACACCTGCACTAACGGTCAATGGACGTCCGCAGTTGTCATTCACAACAGGTGGTGTCGGGACTGTAGCTGCGGCTAAACAAGCTACAGTCGATGAGCCTCCGGCTGGCATAACTACAACAGGTGCTGAAATGATGATATTCTGAGTAATGTTTGCTGTGTTTCCACAGGCGTCTGTCAAACTGTAGGTACGTACAAAAGTGCCGTTGCAGGTTGGTACAGTGCCGTCTGAAACATGTGCTACAGTAACCGCACTACAGGCGTCTGTTTCTCCTGTTACATCATTGATGTTTGCAGCAGTAACTGCTGATGGACAAGCAAAGGTGAGATCTGGCATTGCTGCTGCGGTAGGCGCTGTGATATCAACGATTCTGGTCAATGTTTGTGTGCAGGTGCTGACACATCCAAGCAAGGTTGCTGTATATGTTCTGATGGTTGTTTCTGTACAGCCAGCAATCGTTGGGGCTCCATCGCTATATGAAATACCGGTCGCATTGGTGTTCCCGCCAAGAGTGACAAATGCAGCTGGAGTCATCGCGCCGGCTGGTACCGGATCATTACAAACAGTTACGTTAAATGGTGCCGGACAAGTTATCGTAGGTAGTGCATTAATAGTGAGAGTAACAACCGTTCTGATTGACTTGCAGTTTGTTGCAATTTCAACAATCTCTGTGTAATAAGTATATGTGCCGGCGGCAGTTACAGTTGGAGTATATGAATTCGTATTGGTTGCAATCGCTACGCCACCCGAAGAAGTGCTGTACCAGTCAATCTGGTAGCCAGCTCCGGCAGCATCAACTGTCAATGCGGGTGTAACATCACCAAAACAGATTACCGGATTGTTCGGATTTGTTGGTGGTGCAATAGGAAGGCACGAACAGTCGGGTGCCGTAACATCCAAAGTTGTTATACATCCACTGTTATTGGCAGTGATGGTAATATTGGTGCCTGAAGGTATGCCGGTAACCGTTGTTCCGGCAACAGTACCCGCAGTTGATGTAATGACGCCGGTTGTCGATGTGAAAACAACATCATAGGTCAGAAGATCTACAGCGCACAGTGCTGAAACCAGCGTGAGTACAGGTGTTTCATTTACTGTAACGGTAGTATTGCATGTAGCAACATTGCCGCAAACATCAGTAGCGGTCCATGCAATGTTGGATACACCAACATTAAAACTACCGCTGGCATTATTGCCATTGCCTCCCCCGGCTGATGCTCCTGTAATAGTGTATGTATAGGTTACTGCACCTGCACAAACGTCGGTTGCAACAATTATAGGAATAGTGTATGTGCCAAGTGCGACGCTGCAGAAAGTCTGTGCGGCAGGACAAGTGGTGATTACAGGAGGTGTTGTATCATCTATGTTAATCGTTTGAACTGCTGTGCTGGCATTGCCGCAGGCGTCAGTGATCGTATAGGTTCTGGTGATTACAAGGGGGCAGGTGCTGGCAGTTGTCTGTGAGCTGGTGACGACTAAAGCGCCATCCGCAGTACAAGCATCTGTTACTGTAATTCCCATGCCTTCGAGCGCTGCTACAGTATT